>Ga0316204_10001618_pt1 | contig 58788 bp, 56 predicted proteins | sample 6monrhotite_MG_2_FD_205661 | JGI IMG/M metagenome (GOLD analysis project Ga0316204, IMG submission 205661) | Microbial mat bacterial communities from mineral coupon in-situ incubated in ocean water Damariscotta River, Maine, United States -... | ecosystem: Environmental > Aquatic > Marine >...
CCCGCGCTGTCCGCGGGCCAAAAAGGTCACGCCGGTTGACCACGCTCGGCGTTGGCAGGCGGCGCTCTTGATCACGCGGCGTGACCGAAAAGGTCGCTTAGATGGTCATTGCGCCCGGCCGTTAACAAATAACCAGCATCAACAGTTTCGAGATGGACGTCCGTTCCATGCTCGCTAGATACCCGAGTCTTGCTCCCCCCGTCCAACGAGCCGCGTGGACGAGAATCGCTGGGTTGCACAGTCTTCGGGGACCCCGAGGCGCTGGCCCGACTCGCCCCGCGTTCGGGTCCGTCAGGCCCGTGGGCACAATTCAGCATCCTCCGGCTTGCTCGGGCCGTACGACCTGGCCATGGCCGCTGCGACCACCCTCGGACACAGAGCTGTAGCGACCGGGCCCAAAAAAACTGAGACACCTGCGCGACCCGTGGCAATAGGGAGGTGTCTCATGCCCCACTCCTCCTCGGACCGCTTCACGGCCACAGACCTTGCTCAGCTGCGGAGCCTCGCGCGCAGCCTGGTCTCGGTTCAGGAGGCCGACGACCTCGCACACGAGGGCTGGATTGCGAGCCAAGGCGCGAATCACGACGGACACCCGGCGTGGTGGCGGACCGTGCTTCGACGGCGGCGCGACATGGGCGTGCGCTCCGAGCTGCGCCGCCACATGCGCGAGGTCCGAACCGAGACCACGCAGCTGGACGCCACGCCGCCCGACACCGCCCTCGAACGAAGCCAACTCTGCGATGCGCTCCACGAAGCCCTCGGCCGCCTCGACCCCGAAGACCGCAACCTCGTCCTCGGGCGCTACTGCGAAGGGCACACCGCCGCCGAGCTCTCCACTGAGTTCGGTCTGCCCTCCTCGACCGTGCGCACCCGGCTCTCGCGAAGCTTGCAACGGATGCGCGACCACCTCGACCGGACGCACGGGGGCCGTGCCGCCTGGATGAGCGCCACCGTGGCCTGGTCCCCCGAATCCCTCACCAGCCCAGGAGTCCTCGCCGTGTCTACATCCTCGACCACCAAAGCCATCGTCGCCACCGCCTTCGGAAGCCTGCTCGTCGCGTGTGTTGCCTGGACCCAGGCCGACTCCGCAGAGCCGACCGAGCCCGACTCCGTCAGCGCCACCCCCACACCAGCAGCCGTCACCTCGAAGTTCGGCGCCGACTCAGACGAAGCATCCAAGACCGACCGTCGCAGGCGCTGGGAAGAGGTCCGAGCGGCCATCGCCTCCCGGCGGTCCCAACGGTCTGCGCCCGAGTCTGAGCCTTCCGTTCTCAAAGACGGAGGCCATGACGATCTCTTGGCCGAAATGGGCGATGAGCTCGAGCGGTTCGAAGCGCTCGGGCCTCTGATGGCGTCCGTCCTCGAGCAGGGGGTCCCGCTCTTCGTCGAGTGTTTGGAGTCCCTACCCAAGGCCGCGACCGGCAAGCTCGAGCTACGCGCCGACGTCATCGGCGAACCCGAGCTCGGGGCCATCGTGGAGACCGTCGAGGTCGTCGACGACTCACTCGACGAGCCAGCCTTCGAGGAATGCCTGCGCGAGTCCGCCTACTCGATCGCCCTCGAGGCCGTCGACAAACCGGTCTCCAGATCGCTCAACATCACCGTCGACATGGAGGACCGCAGCCTCTCGGTCAACACCGAGCTCGACCTCGAGCACTTCACAGACATGCCCACGCGCGACCCCGAGCTGTGGGCGGAGATGCTGGAGGATCCGAAGGCCCTCGAGAACCTCTCCGCGCTGTTGAAGGTCCCGGAGATCGTCGAGCAACACCCGGAGTTCGCGGCCGCCGTCGAAGCTGCGCTCGCCGCCGAGTAGACCAGCTCCCGCGCCGCTCGGCACCGACTCCCGACCGCCGGGCAGCTCCGTCGGCACAATCCGGCGTCCTTGGGCGTACTCCGGCCGTGATGCTGGAAGGACCCTACGCACTGGCCATGATCGCGGCGACCACGGTCGGCTTTGCGCTTCTCGCCATCGGCATGCCGATCTGGGTCGGCCGCTGTGACCCACGGCTGGGACGCGCATGTGCTTGGGCGATGGTCCTCGGGCTGGGAATGACGCTCGGTCTTCAGGTCCTCACCGACCTCCCCCGCCCGGGAAGCACGTCTGTGTTTCTACCCGCACCTCCGTTTGGCTCGTTCCCCAGCGGGCATGCGGTGCTGATCGCCACCGCAATCGCAGTCACCTGCGCGCACCACCGGGGTGCCGCGATCTGCATGCTGCCGCTCGCCATCGTGGTGGGGTACAGCCGGGTCGAGCTCGGACACCACCACGGGGTCGATGTCTGGGCGGGCGCCGCGGTGGGGCTGGGGCTGGGGATCGCCGCCGTTGGCTTCGCGAACACGTCGCGCACCGACCCGTGGCGCTGGCGATGGCTGTTGTGGCCACAGCTCGGGCTCGTCGTCGCCGCCACCCTCGTCGCCTATACCGGGGCGTTCTCGGGCTCGAATGTGCCCTGGCTCGGGGTACCCGGCATGGACAAGGTGCTGCACTTCCTCATGTTCGGTGCGCTCGCCTTCGGCACTCACTTCGCGTGTCGTGGGCGTCGCTTCCGAGGCGTGCCCTGGGCCGTCGCGATCCCGCTCGCCGGTGGATTTGTCGAAGAGCTCTTGCAAGCGACCTCCCCCCACCGAACCGCCGACCCCATCGATCTGCTCGCCGACCTGCTGGGCCTACTGTTGTTCTGGAAGATCGCTGAGCGAATGACGAACCGCGAGCAAGCCTCCCTGTAAGCTCCCGTGCATGGATGCCGCGTCGAACCTGGCCGACAACGTCAAGATCCTTCGGGAGACCCGCGGTCTGACGCAGAGCCAGATGGCCAAATCCGCCGGCCTCCCTCGCCCCACGTGGGCCAACCTCGAGTCGGGCGCAGCCAACCCCACGCTCTCGGTTCTGATGAAGGTCGCCGCAGCGCTGCAGGTCACCCTCGAAGAACTGGTCGGCGCACCACGGGCCAGCGCGCGGCTGTATCGCGCGAGTGAACTCCCGGAGCAGAAACGAGGCAAGGCGCTCGTTCGTAAGTTGCTCCCGGACCCGATCCCCGGGCTGGAACTGGAGCGCATGCAGTTCCCACCCGGCGCCGCATTTGCGGGCGTGCCCCATACGCCAGGGACGCGCGAGTATCTCACCTGCGAATCCGGCTCCCTCGAGCTCAGCGCGGGCGGGGAGCGATGGACACTCGAGCCTGGCGATGTGGTGGTCTTCCGCGGTGACCAACGGCACGGATACCGGAACCCAGCTCGCACGACCGCGGTCGCCTACAGCGCCGTCAGCTTGGCGCCTGGCATTGTGTGAAGGCGCTACACTCCGCCCATGGTCTACAGAGCCTGGCTCGGCACCGTGCTTTTGATCGCCGGGTGTGCCCCCCGCATGATCTTGCCCGACGAAGGCGCCGGCGGAACCTCGGAAGACACCGACACCGTGGGCTCATCCGACGGTGGGGAGAGCGACTCGTCCCCGGTGACGACGCAGCCGCCCACCGCCACCATCGGCCCGATGAGCACCAGCGGCCCAGCCACGGCCACCTTCGGAACCGAAGGCAGCTTCGACAGCTCGGGGTTCTTCGGCAGCAGCGGCGACGCTCCGGCGGCGCTTTGCTGGTCGGCCGCGCCGATGTTCGTGGTCCCCGAGGAGTCACGCCTGTTCGTACGCGACCAAGACGGCGACGGCCTTGAAGAGTTGTGGCTCTCGTTCTTCGAAGGTGACGGACCTGGTGCGAGCAGCGATCTGTTCTGGTTCGACACGGGCGGCGAGCCGAACGTGGGCGGTTTCTTCCCCGGATTCATGACCGGCCTGCACAACCTCAACGGGGACGATGCGCTCGATGCCGTTGGTTTTGCCTTCGGCGGCGGCGGACCCCCAAGCGTGGGCTACATCCAGGGCTCCCCACAGTTCATCGACGGACCGGTCACCTCGACGACGTACGGGTTCGAGGACGGATCCGAGGGATTCATCGACGTGACCAACGATGGCCTCGACGACTTCCTGCGCAACCTCGGAGACCAGATCGAGTTTCTCGAAGGCAACGGTGCGGGGGAGTTTTTCCCGATCGCGACCGTCCCAACGGGTCTCGTCGGAGAGCTCGCGCCCCAACCGGTCCGAGGCAATAAAGAGCTGTTCGCGATCTCTCAGTCCTCCTTCTTCGACGAGCTCTCGACCTGTTCGTTCCACCCGTTCGAGCTCCATTCCTACAACGGCGACACCTTCGGCAACGCGCTCCCGAGTGGGGAGTCGATGGGATTCACCCCCACCGAGCTGATCGGTGCGGAGCACTACGGCGCCTTCACCAACGTCTACGCACGCGCCTGCGCAGGCGATGAAGTGACCGTGCAGGTTCAGCGTTTCGAAGGCAGCCAGGTCACGCAGGTGGAGGACTTCGACCCCTCCAGCTTCGCCACCCTTGGTGACTTCGACGGCAACGGATTCGACGACATCGGGCTGGGGAGCCCCACCCGCGACACGATCCGCATCTACAACGGCTCGGCCGCGGGCACGTTCACCGAGGGTGTGTTCGACGAGGTGTTGTTTGGCCAGCCCGTGCCCAACCGCGTCTTCGTCGTCGACATGGACGCGGACGGACGCGACGAGATCATCCTCGGGACCCGGGACGGCGGTAGCGAGATCGCCTACCAACGCCTCGACCTCCAACCCTGTTAGTACCTCATGCCTGAAGTCCGTGCCGGGTTTCTGTGGCCCCCCTTTGGGTGTGGGGGCCTCCGAAACCCTTGGTTGGTCAGGCCTGCGTTCGGTACTTTCCGTCTTTCCCGCTACGCATCCCTCCGGGACGCTTCGCTCTCTTGCTCCGAACCCCTCGGAAACCCGGAACGTACTTCAGAACTGACGTACTAGGGCTTGGGCGGCTCGGCTTCGATGTCGCTGACCAGCAGTCGGCGCACGCTGACGTCGAGATCCCCACCGACCACGCGCATGATGCTGAGGAACTCCCCGCTACCGACGCGGAGGCGATTCATCAGCGCCTTGCGAGTCTCGCGGAGCAACGACTTGCGGGCCTTCTCAATCCACCGAAACGCCGTCGTGCGGTGCACGTGGTACAGCGCGCCGACTTGGTCGATGTTGAGCCCGTGGAGCACCTGGTGACGCAGCAGGTTGCGCTCGCGAGGTGTGAGCGCCGCGAAGCCGTCCTGAAGCGCGTCTTTGAACTCGGTCTTGTAGACGCGCTGGATGTACTCGAGCTCGGGGTCGTCGGTCTGCGCGGGGATCGAGCTGAGCATGTCCGAGTCGACGGGAATCTCGCGGTCGCCCGCTCGAGATCGAACGATGTCGACGATCATCCGCAACGCGGTGACCCGCACCCAGCTCCGCAGATCGCCTCGACCCGCGTAGTCCGCGATCTTCGGACGTTTTCCCGGACGCGGCACAAACAGCTTGTTGCGAAGAAGCTGGCGGAACTCGTCCTTGGAGAGATCGACGTTGCCCGAGCGTGCGATCGCGAGGTCGATGTCTCGGCCGAACTCGGTGTCGAACGCCACAAGAGCGTGGTCGTCACCCGCTGCACACGCGCAGGCCAGGTACAGATCACCCGCACGCAGCTTGGCGAACGCCTCGCTCGTACACCCCGTCGGCACGACGCCGGCCACATGGGAGATGTAGTCGTCCGCGGTGATCTTGAACGTACCCAGCGCCGCCTCCGCGGTTTCCAGCATGGAAGCCAGGCGGACCTCGAGGGTCTCATCGGCTTCAAAGGTGGGTCGCGTCTCGTCGTCCAGCAGTCCGAGAAACAGCGTCCGCTGCCGGGCGTCGTCAGCCACTGAGGACAGCTTATCCTTTCCCTAGGTGCACGTCACGCGCACTCGGCGATCGAGGCCGAACCCGCGTGGCTAGCCAGGGGGACGCTTTTTGGGCAAAGCGGTCCGACTTGGCCCGAGCCCCTAAGGTCCCACACCGCATAGAGGGTCTTGGCGATGAACTGCGATCCTGATTTGCGGCGACGACTCGAGCGCCGCGTTGACGCCTTGCCCGTGCTTCCGAAGGTCGCGCGGAAGCTGATGGTCCTCAATCCGAACCAAGACGACCACTTCGACCAGATCAGGGCCCTCATCGAGGCGGACGCCAGCTTCTCTGCTCGGATCCTATCTGCGGCGAACTCCGCGGCTTTCGTGAACCGCAGTCGCATCACGTCGGTACGCCGTGCACTGAGCTGCATGGGGAGCCGGGAGGCTGCGAACGTCATCATGGCCGTTGCGCTGGCCAAGCTGTTCTCCCCAAAGAGCATCGCGCAGAAGAGCCTGTGGCGACACTCCTTGCAGGTTGCAACGGGTGTCCGGACGTTGATTCAAGCGAGTCCGCGGGCAGATCTCCGCGCCGACGAGGCCTACACGGCGGGCCTGCTTCACGACATGGGGCAGTTCGTGCTGATGGCCGAGTCGCCCTCCGCGTGGGCCCGCGTGAACGCCCAGTGCACAGAGTTCTCCGATGAGCACGCAGAACTCGAGCGAGAGATCTGCGGACTGACGCACGCCGAGGTGGGTGCGATGGCCTGCGAGAGTTGGCGGCTGCCGGAGCCTCTCGTGTCGGCCGTGTCCCGCCACCATGACCAAGACGTCGACCCAAGGAAGGGACCCGTCGACCTGCTCCTCACCGCAGTTCGATTTGCCGATTTCGTGTTCTCAGCCCCGACAGAACCCGGGTGTTCAACGGGCTACGAGGATGCGGACCTCGAGACGATCGAGTCCGAGTTGCTCCCGAAGATGCCAAGCTTCTTCGACTTCGATGCCGCCGCCCTGCAGGTCTTGTTGCGCAACAGCGCCCGAGACTGCGACGTGATGTGTCGCGCGGTCGGGATCTAGCAGGCGGCCTCTGGGGGCCGTCCGTAGAACGCCCAGCGCGACGCCCCAGAGCGACTCCGCAGCTCCTCATTGGCTGCTCGAGGGGCCTCAGTTGCTCTCGCAATAGGCCCCGCCGTGCTGGCACGTGAAGCTTGGCCAATCCACACAATCGTCGTCGTCGCCCTCGTCGCACGGAAACAGGCAGTAGCCGTGCTCGCAGCCCATCCCATCGAACGGACACTCGTCCACGCCCGCACACGGCACCATGCACGTGTCCAGACACTGATCGGCCTCACAACACTCGATGTTTGGTCCCAACCCGGCGCATCCATCGCTCTCGGCGCAAGGCTGCCCGAGGTCGATCGGTTCGAGTGCCTGGCCGGTCTCCCCGCCTCCAGTGCTGGAGGCGGACGAGGTGGACGGCGCCTCCTGCGTCGTGGACGAGTCGCTCGAAGTCGATGGTTCGGGAGAACCTGAGGTCCGGGAGTCTGTATCGCTCGGTGGGCTGGAAGTCGCGGATGCACCGGACCCGGACCCGGATCCAGCACCTGCCGTCGTCGTCGAACCCGAGGTCACCCCTTCGCCCGAGGAACCCACAGAGGTCGCCTCGGCCATTCCCCCGGCCGAGGTCTGCTTGTACTCAGGGTTTGCGACCAGGCACCCGAGCCCCAAGGCCATCGGCAGCAAGAACAGGCGACGCGTCACGAATCTATCCTTGAGGCTAGTCGATCGCGTGGTCAAGCTGCCCGGCCCGTCCGCATGCGTCCATCACGTAAACGGAGATCCATCGGCGGCCCTCCTCGGGCCACTCGTCCGGGATCACGACCAGATCCAACAGCTCAGCGCGCCCGGCATCGAACGAGACCAAGTCTTGCTCGTAGACCACGGCGCGTTCCCCGACGATTCGGGTTTCGCCCCCCTCTTCGACCGCCAAGGAGAGCTGAACCTCGAACGCGAGGTGGTCGGGTGAAGGGTTGTCCACCGCAACACCCAGAACCATGTGCTGCCCACCCTGGAGCCCTGACACAAGCTCGGGCTCTTCCCCGGGCGCCAGCGACTGAAACAAGTCCTCTCCGCCTCCGATCTCCAGCTCGAGCACGTCGTCCAACGTGCAGTCCGCATCAATCTCCAGCACACCTCCGTTGCCGCAGCCGTTCGCGTCGTCCGTGCAAGGACCGCCTCCGCCTCCGCCGAACAACGGGCAGGCGGTCAGGAAGAGAAGCATCGTCAAGCCGGTGACCCGCACAACCCGAGTCTACGGGAAGTGCGGGCCGGCTTCAGGACGGGTTCAAGCAGATCCAACGCCTCTTGCAACGCGCAACACCCAGCCGTACCCACCGGACAACCCGGGAACAAACCGGACGCGATCCCAGTGCTCGAGCACGGGTTCTAGCAGCCCTTGGTCACCAGGTGCAGGGAGGCTCGACGACCGACGCCGCCACAGCTCCGAGCACCGCAGCCTTGGTCGCATCCACAGCCCCGTGCGGTCGCAGAACGCTGCGGGGGTCACGCTCGGTCAGCTCGGCAAAGATCACCGCTGCACTGAGATACGCACCGGCCTCGGCAGGATGTGCCCCGTCCTTCAAGTACAGCCCAACTTCGGCGTGCTCGTCTTGCAGTTGCATCCACGCATGGCCGACCGGAACGACCGGGGTGCCTGTCTGCTGGCCAAGCTGTGCGTACTGAGCCGCGACCCGCCCGAGCATCTCCGCGGGCGTCTTCCCGACCTCTTCCATGTAGTTGTAGAGGTTGTGCCCGGCACGCCGAGGCCAGGTCTCGAACAGCATCGGTTCGGCACCGGAGGCACGCACCGCTTTGACGAGCCCGGCCCCCGCGTTGACGAACCCCTCGGGATCACGCAGCGGATCGAGGCTGTGGCTCTGCAAGAGCACCACGTCCCACTCGCGCGCGGCGAGCATCTTGGTCGTCTGCGACCGCCCCAGGTGAAAGGCGAAGTCCTTGCCGCCCATGGCCAAGCGCTCGACATGGAATTCGACGCCCGCGTCCACGGCCATCGCTTCCAGGAGCGCCGGCGTGTCGCTCTGAATGACGTAGCTGTTGCCGATGAACAACACGTTGAGCGGTTCGACCGGCGCACAAGCGGGAGGTTGCGGGACGTCAACCGCGCGTTCTTCAGGCTCCGCCTCGACCGCCGGCTCCGCGACGATCGCCAACGAGGGGCTCCAGGCCTCAACCCCGGGAGAGGCTTCCGCCGAAACGCACCCACAAAGGGCGAAGGCGGCGAGCGTTGCGTATCGGTGACGCATGACAGCCTGCATCCTAGCGCGTGCGGGGCCCGAGCGTGCAAAGCTACACTCTCCTGCCCGGATGGACTGCCCCGAGGAAAACGTGCTCGTCGACTTCGTGCGCGGCGAGCTCGATGACGCGACCCGAGACGCGCTCGAGGAGCACCAGGACACCTGCGAGCTCTGCCGCGCCGTCATGGTGGAGCTTGCGCGGTTCGAGCCTGCATCGGACGAGCTGGCGGTCACCGACACGTCCATCGCGCCCGAGCCCGCCGCCGCGGATCCCACGCGGGATCCCGCGACCGAGGTTTACAAGGTCGCACCACGCCTGACCGAAGGCGACAAGGTCGGCCGCTACGTCGTGCTCAACAAGGTCGGCGAAGGCGGGATGGGCGTCGTCTACGCCGCCTACGACCCCGAGTTGGATCGCAAAGTCGCGATCAAGCTGCTGATGACATCGCTGGGCGGCTCCCTCGACGAGGAGCTCGCCGAACAACGCACTCGCCTGCTCCGAGAGGCGCAGGCGATGGCCAAGCTCACCCACCCCAACGTGATCACGGTTCACGATGTGGGCGAGTTCGGAGACCAGGTGTTCGTCGCGATGGAGTTCGTCGACGGCGGAACGCTGACCGAGTGGCTCAAGGTGGCGCGCCCCTGGAGGGACCGACTCGAAATCTTCGTCGCGGCGGGCAGAGGTCTCGGTGCTGCGCACAAAGCCGGCCTCGTTCACCGCGACTTCAAGCCGGACAACGTCTTGATCGACGACGAGGGCCGGGCCGCGGTCACCGACTTTGGCTTGGCGCGCCCCGCCGCGGGCAAGACCGACTCCTTCAACACGGTCTCGGCCATCGAGAGCACGCCGGTCATGTCGGCGCAGCTCACCCGCACGGGAGCCCTCGTCGGCACGCCCGCATATATGGCTCCCGAGCAGCTCGGCGGACAGCGCAGTGACGCGCTGGCCGACCAGTTCAGCTTCTGCGTGACGCTGTACGAGGCCCTGTACGGTCGACGTCCCTTCGAAGGGCGCGTGCTCGGCGAGCTGATGGCCAACGTCACCGCCGGCCGCTTCCTTCCGCCCCCACGCGACTCCGATGTCCCGCGCCGAGTCCGGAGGGCGATCCTCCGAGGCCTCTCCGTACGGCCCGACGAACGCTTCCCCACGATGGAAGCGCTACTCGCCGAGCTTGCCCACGACCCGGCCCGCACGTGGCGAAGGTGGACCACGATCCTGTTTCCCGGTGCCGTGCTCGGTGTCGGGATCCTGGCCTACAGCCGCACCGACACGCCCGAAGACGTCTACTGCGACAACGTGGACTCGATGCTCCACGGCATCTGGGACGCCGACCGCCGAACCTCCCTGCGCGATGCGTTTCTCGCGACCGGTCGGCCCTACGCCGAAGCGAGTTGGAGCGGCACCGAGACTGCGCTCGAGGACCACGCCCAACAATGGCTCTCCTCCCAACGCATCGCGTGCGAGCAATCCGCGGCGGGTGAAGTCCCCGGGTCCATGCTCGCCCTACGCATGAACTGCCTCGAAGCCCGCCGCCGCGAGCTGAGCACGCTGGTCGGTGTGCTGCAGGACGTCGACGGCAACTCGCTCGAGCGCACCCTAGACGCGACCAGCATCCTGCAGCCCGCGTCCAGCTGCGACGACGTCGAAGCCCTGGCCCGCGCGGATTCATCTCTGGGCTCTGCCGAGCAGCGTGCGCTCCGAGACGAACTCGACGCACTCAACACCCGAGCGCTCGCATTGCAGAAGACCGGCAAACACGACGAGTCGGCGCAAAGCGCCCTCAAGGCGGTCAAGCTTGCACGCGAGGCCGGGCACGCATGGAGCGAGGCCGAGGCCCTCATCACCCTGGCCGAAGATCGCGAGTTTCAGGGACGCTTGGACGAGGCGGAGTCGCTGCAGCACGAAGCGATGTCTGCCGCGCTGGCCGCAGGAAACCAGGCCGTCATCCCGCGTGTGGCTGTGGGGCGAGTCTGGGCTGGCGTCGATCCTGGCTCGTCCCTCGAGGACACCGAGCGCTGGTACCAGCATGGGGTCGCGGCTCTGGAGCGGCTCACCGTCGGACCCAAGCGGCGCATCCAGCTCGAGAACGGGATCGCAGCGGCGTACATGTCTCACGACGTCTACGACTTGGCCGAGAAGCACGTCCAACTCGCCCTCGACGCCACCGCCAATGCCCCCGAGGCCTCCGTCCTTGGCGAAGACATGACGTGGGGCACGCTCGGGCGTCTTCACGCGCGACAAGGTCGGTTCGAGGAGGCCGAGGACGCCTTCACGAAGTCGCTCGACATCACTCGAGCTCGGTACGGCGCGGGGCACCCGTTCATGGCGTCCTCCCTCGAGAACATCGGTGCGATCCGGGGCGAGATCGGAGACTACGAGGGGTCCCGCGAAGTCCTGGCCCAAGCACTCGAGTTGAGACGGATCACCCTGGGCGACGAGCACCCCGACAACTCCATCTCGCTGGTCAACCTGGCCAACGCGGACCGACACCTGGGTGACCACGCTCAGGCGCAGGAGAAGCTCGAGGAGGCGCTGAGCCTGATTCACCAGACGCAACCCGGGACCGGGAACGAGTCGGACCTGCTGGTGCGGCTGGGCGAGGTCAAGCGCGAGCAAGGGAACTTCGAGGGTGCTGTCGAATCCCACCGTGCGGCCGTCGAACTCGTGCGCAAGCTCGAGGGACCCTCCCCCTTCAGCGTCGCCCGCCACTTGGCCGCGCTCGGCCGGAGCCTGCTCGAGGCCGGCGACTTCAAGCAGGCCCGCGCGTACTTGGCCGAGGCGCTCGAACTCCTCTCGGTCGCAGAGACAGACGACCCCTTCCGCGCGAAGTTCCGCCTCGCGTGGGCGGCCAGCTTTCCCGGCGGCGCCCCGCAAGCACAGCGTCCCGCCATCGAAGCCGCCGCCAAGATCGCGACCGAGGGACAACGCCCCCTGCGCAACGCGGATGCCTTCGCCCTGTGGGCGCGTATCGCCTGGGCGGACGGCAACAAGCGCGAGGCCCATCAGCACGCCCAGGCCAGCCGAGAGATCCTCGAGCTGCTCGGCAACGAGGGCGCACAGCAGCTCCAGCAACTGAGCGGCTGGATCGAGCGACACCCCGCCGACCCTGGGCTTCGATAGCAGCGAAGCCACGCGGCCCCAGAGCCTACTCGGGAATATTCAAAACTTTTCCGCAACAGCCCGTGACCTCGCCCGTCAATTCAGGCGAACACCGATGACTCGGCAACACTGGATAAGCATCGTCGCCACCATGGTGGGCGGTGTCGCAGCCGGCGCGATGGGGCTCAGCTGGCTCAGTACGCCGCCACCGAGCTCGTCGTGGTCCATGACCACGGGCGTGGGGACCGGCTACGTCCTGCTGGCGGCACTGGCGGCCGCATGCGTGGGCGGTCTGCTGGTCTCGCAGGGTCGCTGCCGCGTCGCGAGCGTTGTGTTGTGTGCGGCCGGCATCCTGCCGGGGCTGGTCGAGCCACGGGCCTTCGTGGCCACCTTCCTGCTCGTGTTCGCCGGACTGTTGACCTCGTCGCTGCCCAAGCGACGCGCTGCGCCACCGGCTAACGCCGGATCTTCTTCGCGACGGGCGTCTGCGCACCCAAGTAGAGCTTGAGCGTGTCCACGCCGCGAACCCGACGGGCGATGCCCTCGAGTTCCTTGAGCATCTTGATCATCAGGTTCTCGCCCGCGTGTGGTCCCGTCGCCGAGAAGTCCTCATGCACCGCCATGTACAGCGCGATGAGCGCACTGTCCTCGCGCGTGAACACGATGGCACCCACGGGACCACTGGTCCCTCCGATGCCGCGCACGGTGACGAACAACGTCTGCACCGCGACGTCCTTGGACACCGTCATGTACAACCGCTCTCCGGCCGCATCGGTCACGAGCTTGGGCAGGCCGTAGGTCTCGGAGACGACTCGGATCCCGTCCTTCACCTTCTCCTGCTGGAGGTTGAAGAACAGGATCCGCTCGGCCGCGTCGCGATGCTCGAGCGGCAACGTCGACGAGAATGCGAACGCAGCAGCGCGAGTTCGGCGCATCAGATCTCGCGCAGAGGAGGAACGATGATCTCGTCGGTCTCCAGGAAGAGACCGGACCACGACAGGCCGACGCCAAAGCCCATCCAGGCCCACTTGGTGGGCTTCTTCAGGCGCTCGCCGCCCTCGACGACCAGCGTGAGCGGAATGGAAGCGCAGCCCGTGTTGCCAAAGTTCTCGATCGACAGCAGCATCTTCTCAGCTGGAAGCTTCATGCGCCGCGCCAGGAAGTTGAGCATGAACTTGTTCGCCTGGTGAGGCACGAACGCGTCGATGTCGTCGGCAGTCCAGCCAGAGCGCTCGACGAGGTCCTTCAGCAGTCGCGGGACTCGCTTCATCGTGAAGGTGAGGACATCGGGTCCCTTGAGGATGAGGTCGATGGGCCGACGCTCGACCTCATCCTCGTCCATCCGGCGCTCGAACAACTCGGGAGTCCAAGGCAACGCGCCCGCGCCACCTTTGACCATGATCTTGTCGAAGCCTTTGCCGTCGGCGCCGAACTGGTGGGCGACGACCTGGTCTTCGCCCTCGGACGTCAGGAGGGTGGCCGTGCCGCTGTCGCCAAACAAGATAGAGTTGGCCAGATCGCTTCGGTGCCGACAGTCGGCCACGCGAGGCCGGAACAGGCCCGCGCTCATCTCCCCGCTGAGCAGCAACGCCCGCTTGATGATCCCGGACTTGAGCAGGCCATTCACGACGATGAGGCTGTGGGTGTAGCCCGAGCAACCGAGGTGGATGTCGAATGTGAGCGCGGTGCTGGGGATCCCCAGCTCGTGCTGGATGAGGTGCGCGGTCGCGGGCATCAGCACGTCGCCGAGCGTCGTGACCAAGATGACCGCGTCGATGGACTCTCGTTCCCACCCGACGGCCTCGAGGACATCCTCCGCCGCCTTGATGCACATCATCGAAACGGTGGCGTCGGGTCCCCCCTCGCGCTTCCGTTCCACGCCCGTGTTGTCCACGATGCGATCGACATCGTGTTTGGGGAAGTGCTCAGAGGCCGAGCGCGTCTCGGCCGTCGCTTTCGGCACGCATGCCGCGATTCCAACAACTTTCATGGTGATACCGACGTCGGGCGTTGAGGATTCGGACTACTTGATCGCGTCGCCAGCAAGGTCGAGCACGTCTTGAACGGTCTTGCACTCGGGGACTTTTTCTTCGTCCACCTCGGCGCCGTTCTCGTCCAGAAGGACGATCAGGTTGATGACCGCGGTGGAGTCCCAGCCCTCGAACTGCTTGAGCTCGGTCGCCGGCTCGAGCGCGTCTTCCGAGACCTGAAGCACGTTGGCCAGTTCCGCGATGAATTCGTCCTTGGTCACCCCTCCTGACTACACCGGGCGAAGGGCGGAAAACAAGCACAGGGCGACCTCACCGCGACGTCATGCGTCGGCCGGGGAGCACAGGTCGACTCGAAAAGAGACGCTTTACCAGCGAGCCCGCAGGCCCAGCGACGGGATGATGTACCGGAAGCCCTGCGGGGTGCATTGCACGATCCCTCGCGCCGGATCGGGCGATGCCGCCAGTTGCCCGCTGCGCATCGCCAGCGTGTCCGGAGTCCCCTCTTCGCTCTCCGTGCAGGCGAACGTCTCCCGCGCGTAGGTCGCGTTGGAGATGTCCAATGCCAGCGACATCTGCCACTTGGGCCAGCGCCAGATCCTCTCCGCCCGAAGGTCCAGCTGGAAGTACGGCGGCAGACGGGCGTTGTTGCGGCGAGTCCTCAAGGCGTCGGTCTGGGACTCGTTGTCGTCGCGGGCCGTCCAGGGCCGACCCGTGTGGTAGTGGACCCGACCGCCGAAGTTCCACTTCTGGCTGATCCGGTAGCCCAAAACGACGTTCAGGATGTGGCGCTGGTCCCAGCTCGCCGGCGCCTTTCCCCCGACCTCGTAGTCTCGGGTCGCACGCGAGAGCGTGTAGGCCACCCAGCCAAACACACGCAGCTGGGGGTCGAGTTTGATCAGCGTCTCCAGGCCGTACGACCAGCCTGTCACCGAGTTGATCACATCCTCGAGCTCGTTGATCGGGTTGTCCTCGTTCTCAGCGTCGATCTCGTAGTCTTGGAGGTTGCTCAGGTAGCCGACGTAGGCTTCCTGTTCCACGTTGAGAAGCCCCGGAACGGCGGCGAACTCGTAGCCGAACGAGGTTTGTGCGTTTTGCTGCAACCCGCGCTCAAAGCCAAAGCTCTCCACGCCCGGCACCGGGATCGGGAACGTCGGCGGCTGGTGGTACAGCCCGATCGCCTGCTTGAGTGCCCAGCGATCGTTGACCCGCTCGCGCATCAGCAGCCGCGGGTCGACACCGAATGCCGAAGTGTACGCCTGGGTGTTGAACACGTACGGGCTGCGTCCGACCTGCCCGTAGAAGTCCGCGCGAAGGCCCGGCCGAACCTGCACGTTGCCCTTGTTGAAGATCAGCTCCGCGTAGGCGCCGGTGGCCGAGACGAAGCGCTCGCTGAAGAACAACCCGAGGTCGGCGGTGTTGAAGTCCTCGTCTTCGGAACTGGGCGTTTCGATCCGGAAGAACTGGAACTCCGTGTCGAGACCCAGACCGATCTCCACCGCCTTGTGCCGGGTTGGCAGTCGATAGTCGATGCGCGGTGCGATTCGGTACTCCCGCGTGAACACGTCACCAAGGCCTGACGAGTCGAGACCCAACACCACCGCGTAGCTCGCCGTACCGCCGCCTCGCAGACGCTGTCGCACCCGGTTGTCGAAGCGGTGGAAGTTGAAGCGCAAGAACGTGGTCGAGGGAGACCCTTCGGCTGCCCTCGTTCCGATGTCGTCGTAGCTGCCGTACGCAAACGCGGTGTAGCGAGCTCGGCGACCCAGGTCGTGGTCAAAGCGAGCTTGGTAGTCCCAGAAGTTGATCCGCGCCGTCGAGTTGACCAGGCTCAGAACGCCTGCCGTGTAGCTGTAGCGTCCCGCCAACGTCAGCGCGCCCCGAGGAGCGCCCTTCTCACATTCACGCCGCTTCTTGTTGCGGCGACAGTCACGATCCAACACCGGCCGCGAGATCGGAATCTCGACAAGGCCGCCCGCATCGGTCAGCCGAACGTCAACCTCGCCATGAACGCGGTCGCGACGAGCCGGGCGTGTCGTGGCTTCGATCAACCCCGCCGTGAAACGCCCGAGCCGGACCGGCGCGCTGCCAGGATAGAAGTCGACCGCGTCGATGAAGTACGGGTGGATGACCGAGGGCCCGATTGCGACGTGATAGAGAATCGGAACGCGGGCGCCATCGAGGTAGTAGCCGGTGTTGCCTGGTGCGGCGCCGCGGACCACGATGTACGGCAGAAACCCCGCCAGCCGACTCACACCCGGAAGCGCCGTCACCACGCTGAGCGGATCGCCTCGCGTACCGGGCACCTCGTGAATCTCGCGCCCCTCGAGTCGTGTGCTCGACACCGCGACCGCTTGCTGCTGCTCGACCACCGTCCGATACCGCTGCCCCTCCAAGCTCGTCTGCAGGAAGAACTCCATCTCGAGGTCCTGCTTGTCGACCAGCGCGACGTTGACTTCCAAATCCTCGAAGCCCGGCGCCTTCACGACGAACGCGTAGTCGCCAGGTGGCAGGTCTGCTGAGAACGCACCGTTCACATCGGTGTCGATCGGAGCGCTCCCGTCCTTGGGCAGCAACCGCGCGCCGCCGGCCGGATCGCGGTCCCCGTAGACAAGGACTCGGCCTCGAAGGCGCGCTTGGCCTTCGGACTTCTCTTCGTCCGTTGCTTCGTCCGTCGCCTCGTCCGAGACCTGGGCCGCATCGGGCTCGCTCGAACCGGCAGCTTCCGCAGGCGCATCCGGAGCCGCGTCAGACCCCGTGGGTACTGGCGCACTCAGTGCCGCTGTAATCGCCCAAACCCAAGCGGTCAAGGTCGGCATGGTCGCGCCGCGCGGACCCGAGCGTCAACCCAGGTCGAGTGCTGCGATGCGAGGTTTGTTCAGGGCCTGGCCCACGACGGGCGCCCGTCGAAGGACCCGATCTCGCTGCATGCGGCGTCGTGGCGGCCATGTGTGTGGCCAGCGTAGTTGCAGCGCTCCACGTTGAGCACGGTGACTTCTTCGAGGTAGGAGCGTTCAGGGCACTGGCGCCGGCCGGCCCAAACGGCCTCATAGTCGACGTGGAGGCTGACGGAGTCCGCGACGCGCTCCGAATAGGTGCGCTGATGGAGCGCGACCTCCTCGTCTCCGGACAACACAAAGCTTCGCCTGCCGAGTTCCTGCCATTGGTCGAAGCTGGTCGCGCGCTCTTCGACGGGCTCGAAGTCGAAACTCAGCGCCATCTGGAGGTCTCCAGAGAAGCACTCGAGGTGACCGAGTTCGTACGGGAGCCCGGCCTCGGGAGGAGCGACTTCTTGGCACGGGATCCCGTCGAATTGAACGCCCTGCTCCGTGAAAGTCAGCGCCAACCTCCGGTGCTCGGTCTCAATGGTAAAAGCGACACCGGGACGGCCAAATCCATCGCGGAGGGTCCGAATCGCGGAGACATTGTCATCGACGAACCTCGCCCCGTCCATCGAGCGGACCAGCGTCCCGCGGAAGGCGTTGCCGTGAAGGATCCCGATGAAGTCGGTGAACTCGTCCTGAGCGTCGTCCAGCGCCATGTTGCGGTAGGACTCCAGGAGCCCCGATGGCGCCCAGACCTGCGGTTCGGGGGGCGCAGAACACTCAGCCTGCGCCTGTTCGCCAAACGGCATCCGTTCGCCGCAGCCCACCAACACGGCGAGTGCCACCACAACAACCTCAGTTTTCATCGACGGCTGTGAGCGTAGCATAGCGCGTCTGCCGAACACTCAGAGCACTGGCGGATGCAGAACACCTCCGTATGTTTGGCCGCCGAGGAGCGGCCCAGTCGTCGGGTGGAGCCGCCCCCGTAACACCAACGCGACCCTGTCGTTTGAAGCACACGTTATGCCCGTCCCCGCAGTCGCCCTCGCTGGCGCCGGTTTCGCCACCGTTGTCACCTCTTGGGTCACCTACATGGCGACGGTGCCATCGGGAAAGGTTCCGTTGCGCCCCTATCGGCACTTCGCCGTTCAGGCGGTGGGCGCTGGGCTCGCAATCACGGGCATCGCCACGGGTGCCACCGCAGGGGGCGCGCTGCTGCCCACCCTGGTCGCAGCTCCCGCCCTGACGCTCGCGGGGTTGTTCGGGTGGCTCTACAGCCAGCGGGCGACTCCAGTCGGGCGCCTGCAGGTGGCCATCGGAGATGCCGTGCGTCCGTTCACCGCGCTCACCCCCGAAGGAGACACGTTCGATGTCGCTTCGCTCCGCGGCCGAAGGGTGTTGCTCAAGTTTTTCCGCGGCCACTGGTGACCCTATTGCAGCGCCGAGTTGCGGCGCTTCGAGACCATCAGCCCCAAGCTTGCCGAATACGGCGTCGAGGTCGTCGCGCTCAGCAAGGACACCCCGCAAGACGCGGCACTGCAACGGACCCGGGACAAGCTGACCTTCCAGCTGCTGTCCGACCCCAAGCTCGAGGTGATCAAGGACTACGGAGTCGAGCACCACAAGGCGGTGGAGTTCTCAACCGGCCGGTTCACGGTCATGGGCCTGCCTCTTGCGCTCGTGCCGTCGTTCAAGTCGATGGCGATCCCGACCACGCTGCTGATCGACGAACACGGCGCAATCCAATGGATCGACCAGTCTGAGGACTACCGCATTCGCAGCGCCGAAGACCGGGTGCTCAGCGAAGTGCAGCGGGTGTTTGATAGAGTCTAGAACCGCAGCACGGGCCCGGCTGCGAACTCGAGTTCGTAGACCCAGCTATGGGGCTCCTTGACCGCGGCGAAGTCCAGCTCGGCGGACGCGCCCCATCGCGTGCTGGCCCAGACGTACATCCCTGTTGCAGCGACAGCCCCGGGCGCGACGAACTGCTCCTCGCCCACGCCAAAGACAACCACGGCTCCCAGTCCGACGAACGGATCAAAGCGGTGGCTCGCGTGGAACGGCTTCTTCAGCAGCACGTCGACGGGCAGCACCGGGCCCGCTTCTGAGAACAGCGCGTTCATGCTGACTTCGAGCTCGAGCCAGCGCGGCACCAACGTCCGTTCGTAGGCAAACCCAAAGCCACCGAGCGGCTTCGCATCGCGACCCGCTCCGTCCTCGAAGGCCGCGACGCCGATCGCTCGAACGCCGACCAGGTTGTGATAGTGGAGCGGGCAAACCATCTCGTCATGGGCATGAACGGGAGGCTCGTCCACATCGGGCTCGCCGGCCAGGGCGAGCGCGATGAGTAGAGAGATCGACATGGGCGGCGTTGGTCGAAGCAACGGGCGCCGGGCGCGAGTGTTACGGCCGCCTCTCAAGCTCGATGCACCGGGGCCCAGACCTCGGTCCGCAACTCGGGCTCGGGCACCTCGTGCGGAAGGTTCAAGTAGAACTCCAAGCACGGCCCATCGCCCAGTGGTGTTCCTGTGTTTGGAAACCACCCTCCCACGAGCCGAAGATATGTCTGGGACAGCGTGGTGTAGCTGCCCTCGTGGACCGCGACCGCCCACCGACCGCCGGGGACCTTGCGCCGGAACAGCGGTGGCGGCAACGGATTGTCGTGGGCGCCGATCAGCCCGACGTCGTAGCGCATGCGGTCCGCCGGAGTGATGTCCGGGTCATCAGGGTAGCGACCGACCAGCTGTTGAGAGCCGTCGTACAACCCTTGCGCGGCCACCTTCATCATGAAGTCCTGCCAGACACTGGGCGCCTCGGCAAACGACCCCTGATGGCCCATACAGGTCATCGTGATCCCGTCGGCGTCTCGAATCTCCACCTGTGCGGGTTGCAGAGAAGGCATGTCGACCGCTCGTGCTTCGCGAGGATGAGGCTGCTTCCGAAACGTCGACGGGGAGCATCCGAAGTGGGCACAGAACGCTCGCGTGAACCCTTCGTGCGACCCAAACCCCGACTCGAGCGCGATGCTCAGCACGGACGCCTCGCTGTGATGCAGTCGCCGGGCAGCGCGTTCGAGCCGAAGCCGTCGCACGCACTCCATCACCGACTCGCCGGTCACCCCGCGGAACACGCGGTGAAAGTGATGCGGCGAGAAGTGAGCCACCTTCGCGAGGTCCGCCGGACGGACGTCTTCCAGCACGTGTTCGTCGAGCCAGGCTCGAGCGCGATCGATCCGCGCGCGGTACGAGGCGTGGGTCGAAGCCCTCATCTGTCCCTCAGCTTCGCACGCCCACGTAGACCTGAGCCCGCTGTGGTTTGCCACCGGGACCCTGCTCCCAGATCTCGACATCCGCCCCAAACGAACGCGGTCCCCCGTCGGGCCACTGCGTCCACACGTCCTGCCACGCAGCGACGACCTGCTCCACCGAGCCATCGGTCTCCCACAGCCCGCATCGCTGTGCCGGGACCTCGACGCGCGCCATCCCCTCCGGAGTGTCCGCATCCGCATCCGCCTCGAAGCCGACGGTGACCGTGCACTCGTAGCCGTCCGGTCGAACCTCGTAGTCGTGATAGACCGCGACCGCGTTCGCCTGCCCGACGAGCATCCCCGAGGCACCAACCTTGGCCCACAGGGGCCCGATGTCGTCCTTGGCGGTCGCGTGAGAGGTGCGAACGGACAGGCCGTGCACGACACGAGCGGTGAGGTCTGCGTGTTTCATGGGGGCAGCCTATGCGGGAGCGTTCGGTAGTGCTTGACCGTCCGTGCGCTTTTTCGATGGCCCTACATCTGGGCGATTCGCGCTGCTGGTAGGTGCGAGCGCAGAGCTACGCCGCGCGCTGAAGCAGGTCCTCGTAGAACCCATCCGCGAACGCGTCCACGCTGCCCCAGTCGGTGTACTCGTAGTCGCGCGAGGTATCGACGTCCCCCAGATCGGACTTCGCGATCCGCTTCATCAGCCACGTCTTGAGGAGGCCGTACTTGCTGTAGGCGAGCCCGCCCGCAAACACGGCAACCCGATCGGGATGCCACTGCGTCTGCGTCATCATCTCGTCCACGAACGCCTTCGCCTTCGCCTGCTCCTCGGGCTTCTTGGACGCCGCCGACAGACACACCGAGAAGAACCCGTTGGGTCGTTTTGCAAGGGTCTGCTGGTGTTCGGCGATAAACTTCAACATCGGGCGATGGTAGTTGCCCACGTGGATGGAGTCGCCGACCAACACAGCGCTGTAGTCAGTCAGCGGCAACGGTGGCACCGCGGGGGATTCCACGACTTCAACCTCCACACCACGCTCGGCCAAACTCCCCCCGATGTGCCTCGCGATCTTCGCGGTCTGCCCCTCGGAGGTTCCGTAGTAGATGAGAACCGTTGCCATCGAAGACAACCTGTGTCCGCTTGCGCGGCCTCCAAGCGTAATCTTTGCGGCGGGCCGCCGCAGACTCAGTCCATCGAAGGGATGAGTCTCAGATGCACATCCCCGGCACGATGGTTCCGTTCAGGTTGACTCGCGCGACGGTGTGGGCGCGGCGTGGGTAGCCGCGCTTGCCCGGGCGCCCCCCTACGGAGTCGCGCCGTGAACCGTCAACACGCCAGCAGCACCCGAGAGCACAACTCCTTGTTCCTCTCCGGCGCCCGGTCGCACCATCGCGTCGAACACGGCTCCGGTCTCGACGATCTGCGTACACGCGCCGCCGGTCGATGCCGCGAAGACCACCGTGAGATGCCCGTCTTCGTGCAAGGTGACCACGTCGCTTCGGCCGTCACCGTCCACGTCGCTGACGGTGGAATCGAGCCGCGCCACGTCGGGCTCGGGATAGAGGACCGTGTTGGCTTCGAGCCCAACCCCGAGTTGAAAGCGGCCCATCTCCAGCTCGCCGGAGCCAAGCGCATCGAGGGTGATCAGCCAGCTGCCTCGCGCGTCCATGTGCAGGGAGCGCTCGCGGCGACCCGGAGCACCCACCGGAAGCTCTCCACCATCGATCAGCACTTCGACCAGCGACAGCGCGCCGTCGGTCACGGCAACTGCGAGGTCATCGCTTGCGGCGCCATCGAGCTGTCCTACGGCCGCGGCCGACAGCGGCTCGGTCGCCCAGTCCGACAGCACTGGCAGCGAGAACGTGCCGTCTCCCAAGCTCAACGCGGTGTGCAGGAGACCGGACTCCAAGCGGCTGACCAGCTCGAAGCTGCCGTCGGCGAACTGTCGCACCGAGGCCGGATCGCCACGTTCGTCGAATTCGACCGTCTCTCCTTCGACGAACGAACCGTCCGCCTGTTGGAGCATCGCAACCACGCGCAGGCGGGTGTCATCTTGAAGCGAGAGCAGGACATCGTCGTCCCCATCGCCCTCCACATCGGCTGCGGCCGCTCCTACGACACTGTCTCCCTTTGCGAGGGAAACCGGCAGCGGCACGGGGATCGCCGGGGGTTCGAGCGGCGCGATCGAGACCGGTGCGACGACGTCATCGACCGTCGCATCGAGCAGCACCACGCGGTCCTCGCGAGGCAGCCCGGCCGGTGTGCCGGCACCTTTGCCCGTACGAACCCACGTCAGCTCGACCTCGAGCTCATCGTCGCACGCACCAGGGATCGGGAGGGCCTCACAGTACGACCACGGTTCGCCTGCGTCGATACACACGCCAAGCTCGCAGTCTTCGTCTTCATGGCACTCGGGCTCTCCGTACGTATCGGTTCCGTAGCTGGTCCCGTAGTAGGTGTCCGTCCCGTAGTAGCTGGTCCCGTAGCTGGTCCCGTAGTAGCTGGTCCCGTAGCTGCCGGAGGTCTGTGTGGGCAACGAATCGGTGTCCGGATTCGGTGTCGTGTCGGTCTCCGAGTCCGTCTCCCCCGAAGTCCCGGAGTCCGTGTCGCCCCCCGCAATGGTCGGGTCACATCCGGCCGCGGCGACCACCACGCCTGCGGTTCCAAGGTTCCAGAGCCACGTCTTCAAAGCCATCAACCTCCGCCTGCTGCAGATGCTGTGCCACATCTCCATACAAGCGATGTCCCACGAATTGAGGACCGCAGCATGACAGCAATGTCGTAGGTCGGAAGCTTTCGCCCCACCGGGCCTCCTTGTGAACACGGTGCGTTCGCCTTGTTTAGGCGAGCGGGTGCTGGCGCTGCTGGGCTACGAGCTCGTGGAAGGCAGAGAGCGCGAAGGTGGCTTCGTCGAGAAGCGTCGCACCAACATGTTGAGCGCCCTGTAGCGCTCAGGGCTGAATCGCGTGGGCCCGGGGCAGGCGGCCGCTTGGCTTCGGCGGGCCCGCCGTTTCGGGCACCGCATTCACATGCGTCGGCTCTTGTGCCAGCGACGTCGGTGCCTCGACGTACTCGCCCAGAACCCGGTGCGTGGCCTCCTCGATCATCGGCGACACCGTTTGACGCGACCCTTCGATCAGCTCGACGGCCTCGGGGGTCTGTCCGATCCGGTCCATGTGTTCGGCGAACGTGCGTTCACCCAGTGGAACGTTGAACGAGCACCAAACCGCCCCCAGAAGGAGGGCAATTGCGAGAACGCTCCGAATGAAGCTCGACACCACGCCCATTGTGGTCAGCCAGGGCCACAGCTCCAATTTTCCGACAAACCGGGGCCGACAGCACTCTCGGAGGACGATGTGACCCAAGCCACCCGCCACTCATGCAGGAGCGTATGAGCGTGAAACGGGTTTGGCCGTACCGGGCCCTCCCGCGGGGAACTACCCCAAGTGCATGACACCTGCTCGATTCACTCGCGGCGCCGCTCTACTCCTCGCGCTCGGCCTCACCGGTTGTGGTGAATCCGCCGCAGATGGCCCCGAAGACTCGGATCAAACACCCATCTCCTGCGCACCCGACTGCGGCACCGCGTTCGTCGCTCCCGGTGACTACGCCGCGGGCTACCAAGTGCTCCAGACCGGCGCCCTCGAACTGAAGGCCTGGTACCCCACCAAGGATCCAGCAACCGCGATCGAATACTCGGTGAACCTCAAGTTTCCGATGTGGCCTTCAAACCCGAACACCATCTTCGGGGAAGCCGCGCTGGACGCTCCGGTCGCCGAAGACGGACCGTTTCCGCTCGTCGTCCTCTCCCATGGGTTCGCGGGCAACCCCGAGTGGTACCGGACGCTCGCGGAGCACTTGGCCAGCCACGGCTACGTCGTGCTAGCTCCGGAGCACACCGAATCCGACTGGGGCTCCGATGTCGTCCGATCCAGCATCTCCCGCCCGGCAGACGTCTCTGCCACCATCGACTTCGCCGAGGACGGACCCCTCTCCGCGTTCATCGACACCGAACTCGTCGCCGTGGTCGGGCACTCGTACGGCGGCTACACCGCGCTGGCTTCTGCGGGCGCCCAGTTCGATCTGGCGGGACTCGCACAGCGGTGTGAGGCGGTCGAAGACGAGTTCGTCGCCGGCTACTTCTGTGCACCCTTCCTCGAGCAGCAGGAGCTTCTCGCGGCGGGCCTGGGCATCGAGGTCCCGGAGTCCGGGCTGTGGCCGGCCCTCGGAGATGACAGGGTCGACGCCATCGCAGCGCTCGCAGGCGATGCCTACCTGTTTGGACCCGAGGGCCTCGCGTCCGTCACCGTGCCCACCTTGGCGCTCGGCGGGACCCTGGACAGCGGCACCCCCTGGGATTGGGGCTCCGCGATGACCTTCGATCACGTCGGCAGCAGCCAGCGACACCTGGTCGGCATGGAAGGTGGCGAGCACTTCTTGCCCATGGCCGACTGCGCCGACCATCCGTGGACCGCCGACCTCCCGGAGTTTCAACAGGGCTACATCTGCAACGACCCCGCCTGGGACAAACAAGAGGCGCTCGACGTCGTGCACCACTTCACCACGGCGTTCCTCCGCGCCAGCTTGCAGCAGGACCCGGTTGCGGTCGAGGCACTCGACCCTGCGCTGTACACGGAAACAACCGCGGTCTCGTACTTCGCCGCCGGCTGACCGCCGCGTTCAACTGAACTGCATCACGCCATCGTCGACCTTGCCCGCACGCAGCGTGAGCAGGTCGAAGAAGTAGTTCTGCTTGAGCTTCCACGGCGCCTTGGAACCCGCCTTGGGCAACAGCGCCGTCGCCCGTTGGATGTATCCCGCCTGAAGATCCATGAACGGCTCCTCGTGAATGGAGTCGTCGTTCTGACGAGGGATACACGCGGTGTGACCGTGTTCGTCCATGTGGTTGAGCAGCCGGCACACGTACACGCTGGTCAAGTCGGCCTTGAGGGTCCAAGACGCGTTCGTGTAGCCGAAACACATGGCCAAGTTCGGCACGTCGCTGAACATCATGGCCTTGTAGCTCATGCGCTCGGCCGCGCTGAGCGGTTCGCCATCGATGAAGACCTCCACCCCGCCCAGCACCTTGATGCGCAGTCCGGTCGCCGACACGACCAGGTCTGCAGGGAGCGTCGTCCCGTCTTTGAGCCGGATGCCTTCGGGCACAAACCGGTCGATGTGTCCGGTCGTGACCGACGCCTTCTTGTCGCGCAGGGACTCAAACAGGTCGGAATCCGGCACGAGACACAGACGCTGGTCCCAGGGCCCGTACGGCGGGTTGAAGTGCGTGTCGACGTCGCAGCTCTCGCCGAGCTCCTTCTTGACGCCTCGCATGATCACCTTCTTCATGGTCCCCGGCGCGCGCTGGCACAGGTTGAAGAAGACATGACCCGCCGCCACGTTCTTCCAGCGCGTGAGCCCATAGGCCAGCTTGGACGGGAGGCGCCGCCTCAGCGCGTTGGCGATCTTGTCTTCGGCCGGTCGCGTGACGACGTACGTCGGCGTGCGCTGCAACATCGTCACGTGCTTCGCCGTCTTCGCCATCGCGGGGACGAGGGTCACAGCGGTGGCCCCACTGCCGATCACCACCACGTTCTTTCCCGCGTAGTCGATGTCCTCCGTCCACTTCTGTGGGTGAACGACTTCCCCTTCGAACTCCGCGACCCCTTCGAACTCGGGCATGTAGCCGCGGTCGTAGTCGTAGTACCCGCTGCACATGAACAGGAACCCGCACGTGACCTCCTCGGTCGCGTCCGTGTCCGTACGGGACACTGTCACCGTCCACCGCGCGTCCTTCGAGGACCAATGAGCGGAGGCCGCCTTGCTGTTGAACTGGATGTGACGGTCGATGCCGTAGACCTCGGCCGTCTCCTTCACGTACTCGAGAATCTCCGGGCCGTCCGCGATCGCCTTCGCCTTCGTCCACGGCCGGAACGAATAGCCGAGCGTGTGCATGTCCGAGTCGGAGCGAATGCCCGGGTACCGAAAGAGGTCCCAGGTTCCGCCCAGCCTCGGGCGCCCCTCGAGGATCGCGTAGCTCTTGCCCGGACACATCTTCTGGATGTGGTAGCCCGCGCCGATGCCGGACAGCCCGGCGCCAACGATGAGGACGTCGTAGTGCTCCACCGCCCGGAGCCTACCGCGGACACTCCGAACCCGAAGCCGCGAGATTTGCGACCGGCCGTCGCAGCCTGTATGCCGAGCCGCCGCCGCTGAAGCACAACTGCCAGGTCCGCCGGATCTCCGAACGGGTACGCGTCACAGCGTCCGGCGATCCGCCAGTGGACGTCCGCCCGCTCAGGTAACCGACCGAGCTGGCCACGAACCCGAGCTGGCACGCGCTTTGCTGTATCCCCAGTCGTGGTCCCGCGACCCGCTTCAACGAAAAAAAACACCGGGCATCACGCACGCGAGGCGGCTCCCGGTGTTGAAGAGAGTGGGCGCCGTGATGCCGTCCCGCGACCCGCGCTCAACGCTGTCCTCGAGACCCCACCAACAGGAACCCGCATGACAACCAAGATGCCGCCCTCTAGCTCGTTGCCGTCGCTGATGCTTCGCTACATCGATGGGGACAGGCGAGCGTTCGACCTGCTCTCGAGGCGAATCGAGCCGAGACTCCGACGGTTCTTGGAGCGGCGCGTCCGCAACCCCGACCTTGTCGACGACCTCCTCCAGCAGACGTTTCTCCGTGTTCATGCTTCGCGCGCGCTGTACCGCATCCGCGGCGAGAGCAACGAGGGGTCGGTCGAAGCGTGGTTTACGACCACCGCCCAACGGACCTTGCTCGACCACATGCGCGGAGAATGCAGACGACGCGCCCGGGTCGATCGCCTCTGCAGTCTACCCAACGCGAGCGGTTTCGGGACGACCACGCAGACGCTCACGCCCGAGCAACGGCTCAGCACGCAGGAGCAGGAGAACCTTCTTCGCGAGACGGTTCGTTCGGCCGTGCGCGCTCTGCCCCCCGACGCACGCGAGGTCGTCCAACGCCACAAGTTCGAGGGCCAGACCATGCAGCGGATCGCCAACGACCTGGGTGTCGGCGTGGGCACGCTTCGTGTGCGGGCCCATCGAGCCTATCGAAAGCTCGCCGAACTTCTCGCCGCCAAGGATACTCAGCCGAGCGTGCCCGCGACCTTGGTCGCTTCCTGAATCGTCCGCGCGAGCACCGAACGGATCCGGCCATCTTCCATCATCAACAAGCCCGCAATCGTGCAGCCCGCGGGGGTCGTCACCTGGTCCTTGAGGGCGGCCGGATGCGCGCCGGTCTCCAACACCATGGCGGCTGCGCCCTCGAACACCTTGGCGGCGATCTCGAGCGCGACGTCGCGGGGCAGACCCATCATCACGCCACCATCCGCCATCGCCTCGAGCATCACGTAGGCGAACGCAGGACCACTGCCGTTGAGGCTGGTGATCGCGTCCATGTGCTTGTCCTGGACCTGCACGACCCGACCCACGGGGAGGAAGACACGTTGGGCCACTTCGGCGTGCTCCTCGGTGGCGCCCGGACCCAGCGCGAGCGCCGTCATGCCGCATCGCACGAGACACGGCGTATTGGGCATCGCCCGCACCACGATGCTGTCGGGCAGCCATTTCGCGAGCGTGTCCAAGCGGACGCCAGCCGCGATGCTGATCAGCACCTTCCCCTTCAGGGCTTCCCGCATCGCGTCGTCGTCCAGGATCCGCGCCAGCGTTTGGGGCTTGAAGGCTGCAAGCACGACGTCCGCACCCATCGCCGCATCGACGTTGTCCTGGGTCGTCTGGATGCCGTACTTGCCCGCGATCTTCGTCCCCACTTCGGTGCGTCGGACGGACGCGACCACACGCGTTGCATCGAACTCACCGGAACCGAGAAGACCCGAGAGAATCGCCTCGCCCATCGTTCCGCACCCAAGGATCGCCAAGGACTGCATCCGCGGATGGTACCTCGTGCGAACCGCCGCGATGTGGCCGATGAATCCAAGCGGAAGGTGTGCGTCCACTCAGCGCAGCCGACCGACATTCTGGGCTTCGCCACTTCTGTCGACCCCATTTCACACCGAGAATGGGAACCGCGTAGGCGGACGGCCCCTCTAGCTAGAGGTCTCGGACGACGCTGTACGTCAGCTGACTGAGCACCAATGCCATCAGGCTTTGAAAGTCCGCTGGGCCCAGCCCCAGCCGCACGCGAAACTCCTCCTGAGTCTTCGTGTAGATCTGGTCACGAATGCCCGCCAGCCACCGCGCCGCGGTCGAACGATGCACGTCGTAGATCTGGCCGATGCGGTCGATACTGAGCCGATCGATCAAGTGATGGCGGAGGATGACGCGATCCTTGTCGCTCAGTGACTTCAGCGCCTCCCCAAACGCGGCTCGAAACTCCTCCCGGAACCGCATGCGGAGCTCCTCCAACTCGGGGTCTCCGGTGCTGACCAGCAGCGCCTCGAGTTCCGCATCGTCGTCGTGATGCTTGGCCTTTGCCTGTGCGCCAAAGTCGCGAATCGCGGCGACTCTGAGCCAGCTTGCCAAGCGCGCCCGAGCACCAAACTGCAGCACTTTGGGCGGGGTCCCCTCGGGTGCGACGAGGAGCCGCGCCTGCAGCTGAGCCAGCAGGTCGTCAACCCCAGCGTCCGTCGCACCCGCCCGGATCAAGACCGGGCGCAACGACTCGAGAACCGCCCGAAAGCCATCCAACGCCTTGCGTTGCCCCTGGACACAGCCAAGAACGAGGTACAGGTCCGACGACTCCAAGGCGCGCACCGCTTCGACAAGCGGGGCGTCGGGGGCGACCCGCTCCGCGAGCGCCGCAACCCACAAGCCAGCATCGATGGAGACTCCCGGCCAGCGGCCCTGTGCTGCCGACCACAGTTCCTCCAAGACCTCGCACAACACGTCCGCATCGACCCTCCCGGGCGGTGATGCCAGCGCCTGCAGTAGCGCATGTCCCATGCGGTGGGCCTCGCTCACGGAGTCATGGTAGCAGAGCGAGCCACGCCGATGATCGAACCCTGTCCGAGCGATGATGTGCTCGCGCTTCATGTCGACGGCCGGCTGAGTTCGGCCGAGCGAGCCGAGGTCGCCGAGCACCTCGATGGTTGCGGCGAGTGTCGACGACTCGTGGGGGACCTCGCGGCGGCACGGACCCGCACCCACTCCACCCGAGACTCCGAGGTGTTCCCCGCATCGACGTGGCGTTGGGCGTCGGGTTTCCGCGTGGGTCGGTACGAACTGCAAGGCCCCTTGGGTCGCGGAGGGATGGGCGAGGTCTACGAGGCCCTCGACCTCGAGCTGCGCCGGCTGGTCGCGATCAAGGTCGCGCGCCCCGGTCCTGAAGACCACGCTCGCAGTGAGCGGATCGTTGCCGAGGGGCAAACCTTGGCGTCGCTGGACCATCCCAACGTCGTGCGGGTGTTCGATGCGGGGACGCACGGGGGTGCGGCGTACATCGTCATCGAGCGGGCCCAGGGGTCTTCACTTCGGCGCTGGCTCGTGGCCTCACCTCGCCACGTCCGCGACCTCCTTCGCCTGTTTCGCGGCGTCGCGCTGGGCTGCGCCGCGATTCACCGCGCCGGACTCGTCCACCGCGACATCAAGCCCGACAACATCCTCATCTCCGACGACGAGGAGGCGTTGCTCAGCGACTTCGGGCTCGCTTCCGCATCGCGCCGCGGACCCAGTGGAACGCCAGGGTACATCGCGCCCGAGGTCGAACGCGGTGGTGAGGCCACGCCGGCGAGCGACCAGTTCGCATTCTGCGTCACGCTTGCAGAAGCGCTTCGCAGCACCACGCGTGGACGGGTCCCCCGGTGGACCCGAGACATCATTGCGCGAGGGACCCACGAAGACCCCCTGCAGCGATTCGACTCGATGGAAGCGCTTCTCGCTCGGCTCGAGGCGCCGCGATCCAGGGCGCGGGTCTTGGGAGTTGCGACGGGAGCGCTCGCTGCCATCGTCGCCATCGCCCGACCCGTGGGTCTCACAGACGAGTGCCGCTGGAAGGACGAGGGCTGGCCCGACGCTGAGGTCGACGACCCGGCGTGGCACCGGTTTCAGCAGAACTGGACCGACGCTGCCCAGCGCGCATGTGACCAACACGTGGATGTCGCGACGCGAACGTGCCTGCAGCAGCAACGCCGCGATGCTTCGGTGTTGCTCGACGCCATGCAGGGTGCACAAAGCTCGGCCAGTCCGTTGGCGGGCCTCGACCCGCAGACCTGCTTCGAGTCTTCGAGGGTCGCCAACGCGAACGCAGTGATCAACACCCGTGCAACGATCGCGCGCGCAACTGCGGCACGCATTGAAGGAAGTACACAAGACGCCCAGGCCCTCGCCACGGAAGCTGCGGCGCGGGCACTCGCGACCGGCGATCCACGGGTGCTTGCGGCCGCGCTGCAAGAGTCCGGGCGAATCGACCTCGACGCGGGGGAGCTCGACGCCGCAGCGGAAACCTTCGAGTCGGCATACTGGATAGCGCTACGCGTCGACGAGTCGGGTATCGCTGCCGATAGCGCGAGCGAACTCGTCGACCTGCTCACCAATGGCAGCCACTTCGAGGAGGCACGGCGATGGCGTCTTCACGCGACTGCCGCCCTGGAGCGACTCTCCGAGCCCCAACCGCTGCGGTGGTCCCAGCTAGAGCTGGTCACCTCGCTCATGCACCAGCGGATGCAAGCGTATCCGCAGTCGGTCACCGCGGCGAAAGCTGCCCGCGACCACGCCCATCAGCTGCGCCCGACACCGCCGTGGTTGCGCATCGCCGTCGAGGCCCGAATCGGCGGGGCGATGCAAGCGGCCGGCGATGCCGAAGGCGCCCGCGCACATCTCGAGCGCGCACTGCAGTGGCAGCTCGAGCTCCGAGGCGAGCAACACCCCACGACCGCAAAGCTCCTGTTCATGCTCGGCACGCTCCACATCGTCACGCTCTACGAGACGGACGAGGGTGTTGTGCTGATGAAACGCGTGGTCGCAATCCTCGACCGCCCAGGATCTCCGCCCAGCCTCGCCGCTGCCAAGGCCTACGAAACCCTCGCGCACACGTACATGAGCCTGGAGGCCTACGAAGATGCCCGGACTGCGGTGAAACGAACCGTCGAACTCTATGGCGCCTTGTTTCCCGCCGAGCACCCTCGCCAACTCGGCACGTACACATTGCGCGCCAACCTGGCCGAGGCCGACGGCAAACACGACGAGGCGTGGCGTTGGGCTGAGGATGGACTGCTGCTGGCCAACCGCACGCTGGGCGGGAGTGCTGTCATGACCGGCTCGATGAGCGCGACCGCCGGTGAGCTCGCACTGAGTCAGGACAAGTTCGACATCGCACAGGAGCGCTTCGAGACCGCCCTGTCGATCTTCGAGGAGGCCGCCGGTCCTGATCACCCCCTCAACTTCGAAGCCCTCACCAGCCTCGGCAACGCGAAGGCGGGCCGTGGCAACCTCGATGGGGCCATCGCCTGCTACGAGCGCGCGCTGGAGATCGCGCCTGCGGGACCCGCCAAGGCCCGCCCGCTCCTCGGGCTCGCGCGTGTCAGCACGGACCCGGCAGACGTGCGCCGCTATGCCGAACTCGCCCGAGCCGCCGACCCCTTGTGGGAGTCAGCGGTCGAAGAGCTTCTCAGCCGCACGCCCCGTTGATGCACAGGACAACGTCGTTGTACAGATCCACCGCCTCGACCGTAGCTGCTTCGGCACAGGCGTCCACACACGGATCGTCATCGCACGCATTGACGCAGTCGACCAACGCGACACAGTCGTCGTCGAAGACACAACTATCGATCGATTTGCTGCACGCGTTGCCCTCGTACTGAACGCAGAGCGAGCAGGTGCTCACGCTCGGACAAGCATCGCAGTCGAGGCCGTCGCTGCACTCGGAGGGCACAGGGACACATTGGCTCATGGCGCACGTCTCGCCCACCCGGCAGCCCGCATCGTCGACACACTCCGCGTCGCCGCTCGAGCTGCTTTCGTCTCCCGTGGCAGAGGTCTCCCCGCCCGTGGAATCGCCGACCGTCATGTCGCCTGAGCTGCCCATCGTGGGGTCGCCCGTCGTCGGACCCGCGGTTGTCGGATCGCCCGTCGTGCCCCCGCTTGCAGCCGTCGGGTCCACAGTGTCGGTATCTCCGCCCATTCCGTCGCACGGCGAGCCCTCGGCGGGCATGCCATCCGAGGTCGAGAACGTTCCGAGGTCCAACGCTGTCGTCACGGCGGGAATGGGCACCTCGATCGGGAACGGCCCAAACGTTTCGCTCACGACGAGGAGCTCGAGTTCGATGGTTCCCTCCAGCTGGATCGTGCCGTCGATCACGGCCTGGCCGGTGTACTGCGCCAGGCCACCCATTGCGACCGCACAGACGCCTGAGTACGCGGTGTTCACCTGGCCTCCGGCAATGTCCACGACCAGCGTCGCGCCCGGCACGGACGGGATGGGGACCCGCGCAAGCTCGCTCGTCGGCAGCGCACTGTCGAGTGTCACCGTCTCTCCGATCGCGAACGGCTCAAACGGGACCATCGCAGGCTCGATGCCGTATGCGAACGTCTCGATCACGCCCTCGTAGTCCACACCCGCGGCATCGATCTTCGCGCTCACCTCCAGTGAGAACCCAGCCTCCATCGTGACCGAGCCCGACTCCGCGACCGGGGTGAGGGAGTCTCCGGTCGCCGTGGCCTGCGCGGTCGCGACCAAGGACGCCGTGGCTCCAGCAACCACCCGAATCGCGGCCGGAGACGCCGCGGGTAGGAAGCCGGTGTCCTGCTCGAACCCATCCAGGAGGTCGTTCTCGACGCGGAAATCCAGCGTGACCGGCTCAGAGGAGGCATCGGTCGAGCTGCAGGCCGGAACGAGGCACACCAACGAGAGGCACAGAAGTCTCGGGTTCATGCTTGGGAGAGGAGCGCCCAGGCAAAGGTCGCATCGAGAGTTGAGAAAAAGATCCGGGGAGGAGGATCTACGTCACACGCAGCGCTCTCGCGCAGGTCGGCGTCTGAGCAAGAGGCTCGTGGAGCGAATGAAGATGGACCGGCCCGCCGTCACACGTGAGGGCTCGCTCGGCTTTGATCAGCGGCGGCGTGCGAAGAACCGCGATGCGGCGACTGCCGGGCCCGAGGCGTGGCGCTTGGGGCTGACCCACGCCGCCAGGCTCGCCACGAGCATGGGCAGTGCGACGGTGAAGCTGGCCGTCGAGGCATTGGCAAGAGTCTGGGTGGTGCTCAAGCCCGTGTTGTCGGACGGCGACAGCGGGGCTGTCCAGCGAGCGCTGGCCATGCCGGCCGTGACCGAACCGAGCACGACCGCGAGCGTTCCCAGGGCGGCCGTAGTCGCGCCAGTGGCCACGCGAACACGCTTGCGCGACATGGCAGGAGCGCTTGCCACCCCGATGGCGAGGGTCGCTGTGCCCAGGGTCGTCAGGGCACCCGCGGTGGCGATCATGCCCGGGCGCCGGCCCCACCGCACCCCGCACAGCTCCGCGCAGTTGCGCTCGATCTGCAGGCTCATCCCGGAGAACACGACCGCGGTCGCTCCCGCGGCGATGCCCGTTCCCAGAAGCACGCCGGTCTTCCAGCGGGGGTCCACGTCACGGTCGCCCGGCCGATCGTCCGCCGGAGGGGTGAAAATCACCTCGGGCTTGGGCTCGGGCGCCGGTTCAGGTTCCGGCTCCGGCTCCGGCTCCGGCTCCGGCTCCGGCTCCGGCTCCGGGGGATCGAGCGCATCGGCCGATCGCAGCAGAGCGTCCCGACGGGTTTGAAACCAGACCTGGCTGTCGGTGGGGAACTCCCCGTGCTCGAGGTACGCACCGAGATCGTCTGCGGCCAGGCGCAGCAGTGCCGCCTTGGCGCGTCGGCCCGATTCGTCGGCTTCTCCCGCCTCGTCGGCCATGGCGATTCGGATCTGCCCGCGTTGGAGATACGCGGCTGGGTCCTCGGGTTCGAGGGCGATGGCGATCGAAGCTTCGGCCTCCGCCGACGGCAAGTCGCCAGCGGCCTCGAGCGCTTGTGCTCGTGCCAGGTGCTCGAGGGCATCCAGCGCCGGCTCTTGCTCGGCGTCGACCATGGCGTCGACCGTGCCGTCGGGGCCCACAGTGGCGTCGACCGTGGAACGTAGCGCAGGAGCCGGGCCCAGGCACAACATCGAGCCGGTGAGGACCAGGGTGGTGATCATGATGAGCCTCCCGGTGAGCCCGTCCGATGGAGATGACGCAAATGAACAGGCGTAGACGTTGGCGTGGAGTTCTGCGCTTGCGGAGGGCTCACCATGCCGTGTTTCAGCCAGCGCGGCTCCCGAGCCCGTCCCAGAAGCGGTGAAGCGCCAGCCAGTGCTGGTACCATCGCACAGCACCGGTGACCATCGAGTCCATTGCAGCCGCGCCCTCGGACGCGCCCCAAGCGATTGGCCCGGGCACGATCCTCGGTCAGCGCTACGTGCTGGGCCGCCTGCTGGGCGAGGGCGGCATGGGCCGGGTGTTCCTGGCCGAAGATCGCGAAGAGGGCGGCCAGGTCGCGATCAAGGTCCTCACCGACGACCGGCCGATCCCGAAGGCCGCCCAACGCTTCGCGCGTGAGGCCGAGAGCATCGCGAAGATCGATCACCCGAACGTGGTCCGCGTCTCTCATGTCGGCGAGTCGCCGCGCGGCGGCCTCTACTACGTGATGGAGTACCTCGAGGGCGAGGAACTCACCGACACGCTCGACCGCGAGGGGCCGATGCCGTGGTGGCGCGCGCAAGCGATCGCGCTGCAGATCTGCGGGGCGCTTCAGGCCGCGCACGAGTCGGGTGTGGTCCATCGTGATCTCAAGCTGGAGAATTGCTTTGTCGTCACCAATGGGCAACACCCCGACTTCATCAAGATCGTGGACTTCGGCGTGGCCAAGCTGCTGCGGCCCGACGACGATGGCGGTCGACTGACCAACACGGGCGCCACGTTGGGCACCCCCGTGTACATGGCCCCAGAGCTGTGTCGGGGCAAGTCGGTCGATCATCGCGTCGACGTGTACGCGCTGGGGGTGATGCTCTTCGAGCTTGTCACCGGCGAGCTGCCGTTCACAGGCGAGGGGTTTCTCGACGTCGCGCTGCTGCACATGAACGAGCCTCCGCCACCGCTGGCGAACTATCTCGAGCCCGAGCAAATCCCCCACGGACTCGAACAGGTGATCGGACGGGCGCTGGCCAAACAGCGTGAGGATCGATTCCCGACGATGGCCGCGTTTGGGCGGGCACTGCTCGAGGTCGGTGACGAACCCGCCCAATCGCAGCCGGCGAGTCCCGTCGACAGGGAGCGCGCTGTGCCGCGGACGAACCTCGGGTGGACTCGACCAGCCATGCCGGCGGTCGACGCCCCGGTCACCGGTCCCATGCAGCTCGTCGATGAGCGCGTCATGCCCACCGGGGACAGGCCGGTGGCCCGCGACCGCTCGGTGATATCGGGGCAGACCGAGTCCGTCCTCGATGCCATCGACGACTCGCCCGCGGCCGCCCCAATACAGGTGTGGCCATGGGTGCTCGTGGCTGTCGTGGTGCTCGCAGGGGGGATCGGAGGCACGCTCTGGTGGAGCGCTTCGGGGCCTGCCCGGACCGAGACCGCGTCTGTGGCCGAGACCTCTGCAAACATCGACCCAGTGGCCCCCGAGCCGGAGCCCGCCGCGCCAATGGTGGACGTCGACGCCGAGGCACCCGCCCCTGAAAGCACCCCGTCTCCCCGGACGGAATCGGCGCCGGCGATCATGGACGACGCGGCCACAGGGGCCGAAACGCAGATGGCGGTCGCACAAGATCCGCCTGAGCCCACCAAGAGTCCGGCGCCGCGCAGTCGCAAAGGGTGGTCGACGAATCCGTTCGACGCCACGGTGCGCCGTATCCGACCGCGGCTGGCCGCGTGTGCGGGAGTGGCCACCGGTGGCAAGAAGGGGGACAAGGTCCGCGTGAAGGTGCAGGTCGATCGTGGCTCCGGCAAGGTCCTCGACGTCACGGCCAAGTCGGTCCGGGGAGCGTCCGGGGTTGAGGCCTGTGTGGCGCAAGCTCTTAGAAAAGCGAACTTCCCCACGGCGGGGTCCGGTCGGCAGACCTTCTCCCGCACGATCAAGCTGTAGAGCGGAGCCGCGCCGGCCGCATCGTGGGGCCGTGGAACGAGCCGGCGCGCGAGGCGTCATCCCTCAGCCTTCCCCCTCGGCTGCGACGAAGACACACCAGCTCTCGAGGAGGCCGACCTCCGTCTCGCTAAGGTTTTCGATGACCAGCGTCCACTCTCCTTGCACGGTGGCAATGTTCGCCAGGGGCTCGAGCGGGCCCACCGTTCCGGAGATCGCCGTCTTGAAGCCGCACTGGTCGTTGCCGATTTCCTCGGCGCCGTCTTCGAACACCGCGCTGACATCGGGGGTCGAGCATGCGGGGCGATCGAGCAACCGGACGGTGCTGTCATCAGGGCCAATCACATCGACGATCAGGTCCTCGACCCGGGGATGGCGGAGCCGAATGCCCGTCGTCAGCGTGACGATGGGCCCGCGTTCCATGACCTCCTCCGAGAGCACGAACGTCGCGATGCTCTCGGGAAGGATCTCGGCGCTGGGCAGGTCGCAGATCGAGGTCGTTTCGGGCTGGGACGTGTCGCCGGTGGCGGTACCGGTGGGCAACTCGTCACCCGTGCTGCCGGCGTCGTCCTGGTCGGGCTCCGTCCCACTACCCACGGGAAGGGTCGATCCATCGGTGGCGGTGGATCCATCGGTGGCGGTGGATCCCTCGGTCGCGGCGGATCCCTCGGAGGTCGTGGATCCCTCAGTCGCGCTGGCCGTGGTTGCGTCGACCGTGACTTCCTGGATCTCACCGCAGCCCATGGCCAGCAGCAGACCCACCATCGGAATCTCAACGGTCGTCGCGCGCATTCCCAACATAGACGGTAGCAGGGGTGCGACCACTACGCTGTATCGCCTGCCGGTCAGTGGTCCGCGCGCGCCGCGCGAGACCTGTTCTAGAGCACATCTCATAACCTCGACGCGGTGGCTCGCGAAGGATTTGGGGCCGGTGGCTAGGAGCGGAGCCGCCGCTGTACCGGGGTACTGCAAGGTTTCGCGACGACGCCATCGGGCCCAAAGACCAGCGAGACGTCGTGGCGAGGTTATGAGATGTGCTCTAGTCGCGACGCGGCCGTTTGGCGCGGCGGATGCTGCCGGTGGACTCGAGGTCCGATGGAGCCGGCTCCGGAAGCTGGCCCATGAACGACGATGGGGGCTCAGAGCGCTTGAGCTCCGGCGCGGGTGGAGCCGACGCTCGCGATGCGGGCTCGCTCGAGCTTCGCGGCGTGACCAGTCGGTCGAATCGGCCCCGCTTGGGTGCGGCGGAAGTCGCAGGCTCGGCTGGCTCCTCAGGTATCCGCTTCGGCTCGGCCGTCGGGGACGCCTCGGCGGCCGGTGCCCGTGGAGGTGGCAGCTCGTCGGGCTCGAACAGCTCCTCCCAAGACTCCGCAGACCGGGTGCCGCGGTCCATGGAGCGGGCAACCTTGGCATCGGCCGGAGGCCACGAGCCCGTGTGTTCTTTGGGGGCCGAGACCTCTGGCAACCGCGAGGTGCGGTCGGTGTACGGGTCGACACGACGCGGAACCGCTGGCGTGGCCACTTCGGTGTGGTGCTCGGCGGACGGCTCCGCTTCGATGACAACGGGGGCCGTCACCTCCATGGAATGGGCCCGCTGGACGGGAACGACAGCGGGCACCGCGTCGAGCTGCGGCGCTTCGTCGGGGGTCGGCGACTCTTCCACTGTTGGCGCTTCTTCCGCAGCGTCTTCCGACCATGGCGGCATCCAGCCCTCGGTGAGCTTCACGTCGAGAAGCTTCCGCAGCTCGGCCACCTTCTTGAAGTACGCGCCGCGTTTGAACGGCTGATTGAGGATGTGGAACTCGGCGCCGCTGAGTCCAACGCATCCAAAGCACTGCACGCAGTTGTCGCAGTCGAGGCAGAGCGTGAGGTACGAGCTCTTCTCGCAGTATCCCGACAGGTTGCTCTGGCTGCAGTCAGCACAGGCCACACACTCGCGGCTCTGGGTGCAGTCCGCGCTATCCGAGCACGCGTCGCAGTAGGTGCAGTTGGAGCAGCGTTCACAGGCCGTGCAGAACCGGCATGCGACGCAGTCCACACACCCTTCGCACCGGAAGTTCTCCGGATCTTCTTCCTCCGGGCCATCCTCCCGGGAGGCCTCGTGTTCTTCGACCAACCGCGAAAACGCGACCAGGATGTCCTCGAGTTCGGACGACACGTGCCTGCCCACCTTGGCACGAAACTGCCGCCGGGGGCGAGCACCGCGAATGTCCCGCTGGGAGACGGACCCAGCCCACAGGACACCCCGGGGAAGGTGGTGTATGGTCCCGGCGCTTTGATGCGCGCCTTTCTCGCAGTCGCCCTCGTGGCCGTCGCCTCCCTCGCTTCCGCATGCAAGGCCGAGATCGGCGACGCGTGCCGACGCAGCACCGACTGCTCTCTACAAGGGGAGCGCAGCTGCGACCTGTCCAACCGCATCGCCGGACAGGGCGAGTGCATCATCGAAGGCTGTTCCCGCACGTCCTGCCCCGATGAAGCGTCCTGCGTGAAGACGTACGGCACCGACTTCCTCAGCGTGGCTTGCGACCCCGAGCGGGAGGACAGAGCTGTGACCGCTGCCGACGGCTCCGTCCTCGAGCCCCTCAACTCATGCCTGCCTCATGAGGTGTGTTTGGGCGAGGGCCTGTGTGCCGACGAAGTCTCCGCACGAAGCACCTGTCGTCGGTCGTGCAACAGCCATGACGACTGCCGTGGCGGCTACACCTGCCGCATCACAGGAGTTGACGGCGTGTACCAGCAGCCCGACGCGAACAGCCAGCCGGAAAACCGCGAAGTCAAGATCTGCCAGCCGATCTAGGCTTGTTCTCTTTGAAGGGGACCTCGCGGTCCCCCTCACTGCGGGGGCAAGGGCCCCTTCGTTTCACCTGGAGCGTTCCGCGAAGCGGTTCGCGGAAGTGCCGAGCGAATCCGGAGGATTTGCGGAGCACCCCCTGGCGGGCGCCCCTGTCGGGCTTGCTCGTCGCTCCCGCTCCTCCGATGCTTGCGGGCCAGAGGAGTTTGGTGGCCCAGGTGGCCAGGGTGCTGGCTTGTGGGTGGGCCGGGGTGCTGTGCAAGTTGCTGAAATCAGGAGCGCGGGTCGGGGTATGGGTTGTGCTCAAGGGAGCGGCATGAAGGCAATGCTCGCGTCTCTCTGCTTCGGTCTGCTCTGCTGCGCGCCCGCGGTCGCGCACGCGGTGCCGCTGCAACCCGTTGCCCTGTTCGCTGCGCCCATCCTCGAGGGCACGGTCAATCTCAATACGGCCGACCGAACTCAGCTCATGCTGCTGCCCGGCGTGGGCCCGGCCACGGCCGACAAGGTCCTGGCCTACCGAGACCGGCGCCGCTTCACCCGGCCCGCACATGTGATGCGCATCAAGGGCATCGGCAAGAAAACCTACGCAAAGCTCCGCCGCTACTTGACGGTCGATGGCGACACGACCTTGCACGCCGTCATACCTGCGGCATGATCTACAGGGTCGGGGCGCAACGACAGCGGTCAGGTGCCGCTTCGTCTGCGTCGCGCCCTTTCTTTTTGCTCCGCAAGGGGCGCTCAAGGCGAGAGCGACGGTACCTTCGCTTCGATTCCGAGCTCGTTCGCGACGCCCGCCGCCAACTCCTTGGCTCTGGGGGTCTCGGCTGGACACGTGCGCTCGAACGCCTCAAACACGCCAACGGAGATCTTCGCCATCCGCTCGAACCCGGCATCAAAGCCGTCCTTGTCCAGCGCACCCTCGACCGACGACTTCACGTCCGCTCGGCTGTTCTCCTTGTTGATGAACTCCTCGTACATCGCCAGACGCTCGGGGCACGGCAACGTGGCGGTATCCGCCCCAATTGCCGCCATCGGAGCCATGTACTGCGCCCCGGCAGCGAAGCCGTGGTCTTCCGGACTCTTGCACCCGAGAGTTTGTGCCAACACCAACAGCCCGAGGGCTGTACCTACGCGACGCGAAACCAGGCTCACGTAAAGGCAGGACGGACACAATCGCCCCAGGTTGCGTCTTGAGGGCTGTTACCCTGCGCGCGTGCAGACCCTCGCGCGCACGATTGCCCTCGCCGGATTCGGCCTCTTGCTGGCTTGCGGCCACAAACCGCCCTACCGGGTGGGCGAGCAGCCCCCGGCGGAGTCGCTGATGCAACGCACTGAGCCCCAGCTCTCGGCGATTGCGGTGCCCGATGCGCAGATCACCCTCGACCGCGTGGTCCGAGCAGATCTTCAGTTGCTGGCCCAGACCGACGCGCGCTTTCGGGCCACGGTCACCAAAGCAGGCAACGAGCTCGTCACGTTGGCCTTCTCCGAGGACGGCTACGCGATGCGCTACAAGCTCGACGAGATCCCCACGGGGTTCTACTCGGGTCCCGCCGACCCCTGCGCCGTCGAAGCAGTGCTTGGCGTTCCGCTCTCGTACGAGGGCCTTGTCGCGCTCGTGCTCGGCGGCGCCCCAATCATCGAGGGCAGCACCCTCGCCAAGCAGAAGTGGGACCGCAAACGGGGGTATGAAGTGCTCACGCTCTCGGGTGCCGGCTACGTGCAAGAGCTGTGGTTCGGCTGGGTCGACTGCGGCTGGGTGTTTTCCGGAGGACAGCTTTGGCAAGGCAGCCTCGACGCGAGAGGGCAGTGGCTCTTCACGTTCGAGCACGACAGGCACGAGCACGTCGGTGGTGCGCTCCTGCCCGGGCGCACCAAGGTCCGAGCGCCAGGCAAGAGGCGTAACCACATCATCGTCCTGTCCTACAAGGAGAGGAAAGCCAATCCTGCGTGGTCGAAGGCCAGCCCGACAGGCGGCGACGGTGGCGACAGTGGCGACGGTGGCGATGGTGGCGATGACGGCGGCTGGGAGAACAGCGACGACGACGGCGGCTGGGAAAACAGCGACGACGACGGCGGCTGGGAAAACAGCGACGAGCCTGCCGAGCCCGCGCCCAGCGAAGGCGCCCCCGAAGACACTCCCGCGCCACCCTCGGGTGTGCTCGCCGCGGTCCTCGAAGCGGCTGGGCCCGAGCCCAGGCCCGCTGCCACATCCCCGGTGCCCGCGGTGTTCACCATCAACGCCAATGGCCTGACGGACCGCGGCGACCTTTGCCGCTAGGCCCGTTCAGCCTTCCGCGTCGGCGCCGAGGCGCGCGAAAACGTTCAGACCCAAATCACGTCGTCAGGGCATCCCAGGGACCCTTGGAAGACTTTTTCGCCCTCGGCTAGACCGGTCCGTGAGGACGTCCGTTCGGGCGAAAGGTGAAGGCCGACGACATCCGCATCCCCGAGCCGTGCAACGAAGACTGGGGACGCATGACGCCCGAGCAGCGCGGCCGGTTCTGCGGTGCCTGCCAGAAGAAGGTCCACGACCTCTCGGCCATGTCGGAGCAGGAGGCCAAGACCATGCTCGAGTCGGACGCCGACATCTGTGTTTCCTACCTGTCGGACAAGACCGGCGCCGTCCAGTTTCAACCCGAGCGCATCGTACCGGTGGGTCGTCTGTTCCGCCGCGCCTCCGCGACGGCTGCGGCTGGCCTCTCCCTCGCACTCGCAGCCTGTGCTCCCCACGGTGGAGGCCCCGAGATCGATGACGCCGAGACCGAACAGCCCGCGTTCCTCGAGGTGCACCCCTCGATTCCGGACGCCGAGCCCTGCGACGCCACGCCGCCGCCGGAAGAGCTGATTCGAACCTTGGGCGAGCCCATGCCCCTCGAAGAAGAACTCATCCGCACCAAGGGCGACTACGCCCCGCCTCCGCCGACGAAGATCCGCAAGCAGGGCAAGATGAAACGGACCGCCGGCAAGCCGATCTCCCCACGCAACCACGACCCGCTCGGCGGTCTCTGAGGGACCGGCTGTCCATTCGCGAGCTTAGACAGATCAGACACGCCATCGAGTCGTTGGGAAGACACGTGAACACCAGCGAGATCGATATCCCCGAGCCTTGCGATGAGGACTGGGACCGGATGACTCCCGCTGAGCGCGGCCGCTTCTGCTCGAAGTGCCAGAAGAAGGTTCACGACCTCTCCGCCATGCCCGAGTCGGATGCCCAGGCGTTCCTGGAATCCGACGAAGACATTTGCATCTCCTACCTGTCCAACTCCGCCGGCGATGTTCGGTTCCAGCCGGAGCGCGTCGTTCCCCTGCACCGACTGGTCCGGTGCGCATCCATGGCCACCGCCGCTGGCCTCTCGATGGCGCTTGCAGCCTGTGCGCCTCATGGAGACGGCCCCCAGATCGAAGAGACCAGCGAGACCCCGCGCCCAGCGTTCTTGGAGTTCGAACCGGCGATTCCCGACGCCGAGCCGTGTGAGCGCCAGCCCGCACCCGAGGTCACACCTGAGGTCGAGGTCGTGACCGAAGCCCAGCCCATGCACCGCCTTCGGGGTCGACGCGCGCCCCCGAAGACGCCCAAGAAGCTTCACCGCACCGCCGGTACCAAGCGAAGCACGCCCGACCCCCTCTAGGCCATATGGAGTGACCGGCTCGAAGTCGTCAAACTGGGGTTCTCAAACAACCTCAAACCGCGGGTTGGCCCAGAGAGACGAACCGCAAAAAACACGGGTGTCAGTGCTCGGCGAATACGGACGGCTGCTGTCGTCGCTGCAGCCCCGGATCGTCGACGACAACCGCTTCGAACGGCTCGCCCAAACTCGAGGTCGTCAGGCGAGGGGTCTCCCAGCGAAACGCTTCAAACGGAACCCCGGCCAAAGCGTCATTCCACGTGGACCGAAACGCACCGTCGTCACGCAGCCCGTGCAACACATCGCGGACTGTGGTCGCCCCCAGCTGCATGCGTAGCACGCCGGTCGACACGTGTTCGAAACCCATCAGCGCCATTGGGGCACGCGTCGGTCGGTGCTGTAGACCACGCCCGAAGGACGCCAGCCGCCCTTGCGCCGCATCTCGAACAGCCCAAAGCGGACGTCGAACGCAAGCTCGGTCATCAGCTGCGGTGCCAGGACGGAAGCCGTGAAGCCCCATCGCCGGGTGCCTGCGCGCAGGTGAAGCCCGCCGCCGAGCTTCCACCGAATGACCGACGGGTTCGTGTCCGGGTCCGGCGGGTCTTGTCCGGGGTCTTTGATCCGCGCCCGAAGCATCCCGAAGTCGAAGCCACCGCTGAGCCAGTTGTTGCCAAGGCTCAGGCTCGACAACATCCAGTGGTCGCGCTGCGCAAATGACTCCGTCTTCGGGTCGCCGTCGACCTCGGGCGGCGGGTAGAACGTCTGTCGATAGTGCACGCCCCACTCGACGTGGTGGCTGCGCACGAACGCCACGGAAACCTCGGGCCTCAGCTGAGGGAGGCGCTGGCTCGGAAGCCAGTGCGTCTGCATCCCAACGACCAGGTGATCGAGGATGCCCAGGTGCAGACGGAGCGCGTACAGATGTGGCCATCCGCCCGCGGCGCTCACCTGGAGAACTCCGTGGTCGATGAAGCGCGCGCTGTAGGGGACCTCGCGAGTCAGGTAACGACGCAGCGGTGGCGCGTCAACCGAGGGCGGCGCCTGCACGGTCGCTTCGGCCGGCGCCATCAGCACCACACTGCTGAGCACGGCCGCGAGCACGGGAGCATTGAATCGCCCACGGACGCCCAGCGCAACGCTTTTCCAGCCGAATCGGTGGCAACGGCGTCCTTTTAGACTCGCACCTGTCCGTTGCCGACGCTTTGGATCACCCTTCGTCCCTCTCGCGAACCCCGGCCCTCCCGGCTCCCTTCCAAGAGGTGCGTCCTTCTCACCTCGGTTCACCCTGCGATTGCGCCGCGTCTCCACGCACCGATCCCGCCACCGGGCCCGTTCTGCCCCCTACGGCTGCCCGTGCCTGTCAGTTACGCCAACTCCCGGCCGAAATCGTGAGCAAAATCCACGAGCTGGACCGCCTCCGGACGTCCGATCGAACGTTTGCGTGGCTAGAGTGTCTGCATGCCTGCGAAGCCGCTCAACAAAGAGGTCTACATCGTCGCCGCCAAGCGCACCCCGTTCGGCACCTTCGGTGGAAAGCTCAAGGACCTCAGCGCGATCGACCTGGGCGTCATCGCCTCCAAGGCCGCGCTCGAAGCTGGTGGTGTCGACCCCAACATCGTCGACCACGTCGTCGTGGGCAACGTCGCGCAGACCTCCGCCGACGCCATCTACATGGCGCGCCACATTGGTCTCAAGTCCGGCGTCCCGATCCCCACCCCCGCACTCACCGTCAACCGCCTGTGCGGTTCCGGCTTCCAGTCCGTCGTCAACGGTGCCCAGCAGATCCTGCTCGGTGACTCCGAGGTCGTCCTGACCGGTGGTGCCGAGAACATGAGCCAGGCGCCCTTCAGCGCACGTGGCATTCGCTTCGGCATCCGCCTGGGCAAGGCACCCGAGCTCGAGGACACCCTGTGGAGCTCCCTGTCCGACCCGCACGCTGGTTGTGCCATGGGCGTGACCGCCGAGAACCTCGCCAAGAAGTACGACATCACCCGCGAGCAGGCCGATGAGTACGGCTTGCGCAGCCAGAAAGCCTGGGCCAACGCGCACGAGAACGGCTACTTCAAGGCCGAGCTTGCACCGGTCGAGCTCAAGAGCCGTAAAGGCACCAGCATGTTCGAGGTCGACGAGCACGCTCGGCCCGACGCGAACATCGAGAGCATGGCCAAGCTTCGACCCAACTTCGGTGGGGTTGTGACCGCTGCCAACGCTTCGGGCATTGGTGACGGCGCCGGTGCGATCATTCTTGCGAGCGCAGATGCGGTGAAGAAGCATGGGCTCACTCCGCTTGCGCGACTGGTACAGTGGGGCGTGACTGGGGTCGATCCGACGATCATGGGCATTGGGCCGGTGTCGTCGATCAAGTCCGCGTTGGATCGCTCGGGCCTTGGGCTCAACGACATGGATCTGATCGAGATCAACGAGGCGTTTGCTCCGCAGTATCTTGCTTGCGAGAAGGAGCTGGAGCTCGACCGCAGCAAGGTCAACGTCAACGGTGGCGCGATCGCGATGGCGCACCCGCTTGCGGCTTCGGGCTCGCGGATCACGACGCACCTCGTGCACGAGCTGCAGCGTCGCGGCGGGAAGTATGCGGTTGGGTCGGCTTGTATCGGCGGCGGTCAGGGGATCGCAGTCGTGCTCGAGAAGGCGTAAGGCGGATCGCGTTCACGCTGAGGCGGCCGGGTGCGCAAGCGCTCGGCTGTTTTTCGTTGTCGTCCGGCGTCCCTGTGGACGTAGGGCAGACGCCAGACGAGCGGTTCTCAAACTTCTGCAGCTCCATGCGAGCTGAGGCGTACAAGCTCGTCGACCACGGCTGGGGCGGCGCGGAGCTCGAAGAGTTGGTCGTCCGCGTTCTCAGAGGCCGGTACCGAGCCACGCATCCGAGTACTCGGCTTCGACGCACTGCCGGCGCGGGTGCTCCTCGTCACCCTTCCCGACCCCCTGGGCGTCTCGCTCAAGATTGGCGTCCAGGTGAAGAAACACGACGGCGTCGAGAACAGCCTTCGAAGCCTGGAGCAGATCGCTGAGGCACACAGCCACTGGGGTGTCCACTCGGCGGTCAGGTCGACCACTGCTCCGAAGCGTTGCAGGCTTTCGAATCCGGGCGTCTCCCTACGGCCTTGAGGGACAGGTCCTAGCTTCTCGAGCTTGGAGACCTTGGGTCCGGGCCCCGAGATCCCCAGGGCCAGGTCCGAGGTCGATGGTTCGCAGCGCTCAAAGCGACGCGCAAGCGTTCAATCCTGTCGCACGAAGCCCGATGGGGGAGTCACAGATCCGCAAAGTCCCGGCGCACCGCGCTGATCCGGATCTCGTCCAGCGCTTCGCCGTCCATAAACGCCGAGGGGGTTTGACTGGGGCCCTCCGGTTCTCCCTGGGCGGTCGCGGCGATGAACCACGGCATTTCGGTCTCGAGCCCCCCACGAACGGCTCCTGCCCAGCGTCGTTGCTTCTCCCGTCGCATGCAGGGATCCCACCGCGGGGTACGGTGGGCATCGGTGGAGTCCTGCCGGACCCCGTCGATGTAGAGCTCCATGCCCGGCGGCCCAAAGCTGTAAGCGAGGTGGACCCAAGCTCCTGCGGGCAATGGATCCTCGGAGCATACGGCCGCGCCGGCACCCATCCTCTGGTGGCGGATGACCAGGTGTCGGGTGCTGGTGACGGTGTCCGCATCGGAAACGCTCGACAGGAAGAACGTCATGTGCTCGCTCGCCTTACCCAGGGCGTCGCGCGACAGCAACGGGACCGTCCCTGTGATCTCTGGGACGAGCAGCCACAGATCGACCGAGCCGGCCAACAGATCAAACACCGCGTCGCAGGTCGTGCCGTGCAGCGTGATGCTGCTGGCCAGCGGGTCGTAGGTGTAGCCGTTGACCGGGTCGACCGGGATTCCGGCCGGGTCGCTGTTGAGGAACACGTACAGCTCGTCGTGGTCCGGCGGGACCTCGTTGTAGACCCCTGTTCCTGATCGTCAGGGTTGGGGGGGCACGGACCCAGAAACCAACGCGGTGCAGGGCTCTCGAGTTCGGGGCGGGTCCCACCGCCCCGAACCCCATGGTCGGGGCCGCGCAGGCCAGGCCAATCGACCTCAACCGTTGGCCGAGGCCGGGGTAAGCCAAGTACTTGGGCTCGCACGTCTCGTATCGACCTTCACCGCGGCAAGTACTTGGGACACCGATGGACTGCACTCGGCGTGATCGAATCCGCTCTCAACAAGCTCGGAGATCTTGTTGGTCGCCGGATCCCCCCAGAGCTCGGCAATGAGAGTCACACCACTCACCTTCAGCTTCGCCTCCGGGCTCGCCTGGAGAGGTCGGCCAAACCGGGCCTCGAAGTCTCTTTGTAGCTCCGCATACGCAGTCTCCAGATCCGTCGATGCATCCCGATATTTCGAGACCTGTTTGCGGTCGAATTCCTCGACAAGGTGGAACATCTTCCCGTCGCGCTCCTCGAAACGCTTCCCATCTCCGCCGCGGAAGCTGAGGCCGCACAAGGATTCGACCCTGGCATGGCAGTACCAGGTCGCGAGTTTTGCCACGCTGTGCTGCTCATAGCCAGATACATAGCTCGCGATTTGAGCCAATATTGAAAGGGCGTCCTTCTCCGACTTGATGGTGAGTTTCAGCTCGACGAGGTTCAGGCTACCATCCTCAAAGATCAAGGCGATGTCCGGGTGCTTCCCCGCTCTCTTGCCGTGGACGAGCATATTGTCGCGACCCAGCGCGTGATGATGAACAGCATAGGCGACAGCGGATTGAAGAGCGTATTCGCTATTTCGGTGGTCGTATGTGCTCATGCGGATTCTCCCCCGGCCGGCGCCGGGACGCAGAGACTACCAATCCCCGCAACCACACACGAACTCGAACACGTAGGAACTCGGCGTCCAAGCGCTCCGACGTCGCCGAGATCGTCGTGCCGACCGCTCGCACGCTTGTGAGCGATCAGGGCCCGCCGCCCGACGACCGGGAGCTTGAGCGAGCCACTCGAGACGGTGGTTCTTCCTCGTTCGCCTCTTCGAACTCGCGGTGAGGATGTCTATTCGTCGCGGTGGCACCCCGAGCTGGTAGACTGTACCCGGCTTCCCAGAGTCCGCGGCAGTGACCCATGGTTCTCCAGCGGAGCCCCAAGCTCGGACAGTTCGAGGAAGATGGCCGTGTTGTGACCGAAACCAACCGTGAGCCGCGTCCCGGGGTCAATCCACATGACACCTACGCGTCGTCGGGTTTTCGCTTTCTCATTGAGGTCGCGGCCTGGATCGGCGGCCCCTGGGCTGCGGTTGATCTTCTCGGGGCGTGGTGGGCTGCGATCCCGACCGCGTTGGTGCTCCTGTTACTCCCCGCCGTCTTCAATACGCCTGGCGACAAGAAGATCACCGGAGTCCCCACACCGGGGTCGATTCGGATCGGCATCGAAGCCCTGCTTCTCGGCACGGCGGTCTACGGCGCGTGGCAAGTCTGGGAGCCATGGCTTGCGATCGTCGTGACGCTGTCGGGCGCCCTGATGGTCTTGTTTGGCATGCCCCGCTACCGATGGCTTCTTCGGGGGGCCCCGACGGGCGACTCTGCGAACGGCTGATTGGCTCTGGTCGTATCCTTCCTGCTCCGCCCCGGACGCAGCCACGATCGCCAGGCAGGGGGAATGAACCAGTCTGGTAGTTGTGTACGAGCTTCTGGGAAAACCTGCGAGATCTGTCCATGCTGCAGACCGGAGCTTGAGACACATGGTCCACGGCTGCCTGTCAGGGACATAGCCCCCTGCACTGAACGGCCAGGGTAGAAGCGCGAGGGCGGCCACGACTCGTGTGTGACATCATCACGGCATGATCCCCGCGGCCCTGCTGTGGGCTGCGCTCGTCGCTGCCCCACCGCCAACTCCCGCGACCGTCGCGGAGGCTGAGCCGAAGCCCACCTCGCAGACGCAGGCGGAGCGTCGCTTGGGCCGCATCATGCTCGGACTCCTGCCAGTGTCCTTTGCAGCGTTCGCCGGCATCCACAGCTTTGGGTACGGCCTCCGTCAGGACTGGATCCCATGCGCGACGCCGCGGAACCCACAGGCAGCATTCGCCATGGAAGCGGTGCTCTGTATCGGCCTCCCCGCGAAGGTCGAGCTCGTGGCCTCCGGTGCTCCGCTCACGCTCGCAACGGTCGGAACGATGAAGCTGACAAGCGTTCGTCTCGACCAGGGCCGTCCGCCATGGCGCCGAGCTTCGACCATCGCAGCGCTCGCAACCGGCTCGGTACTCATCGCCGGCGGGTTCGCGGCCGTTGTGGTTTCAGTCGTCGCCGAGCCACCATTGTTCCGTGAGGGCGAAGGCTGGGGCTGGCCGCTGTGGACCCACGTGTTGGTCTCCCAGGCGGGTGCCGCGGTGATGGCCGGCGGTGGAGCGCTGGTCGGGGCCGGTTCCGCCCATCTACGAATCGCATCCCCGCGTAGTCACGCAAAGGTTCGTCTCACTCCTACGTTGAGCCGCCCCGGTGTGACGCTCTCGGGCCGTTTCTAGGATGCGTGCGAGTTCCGTTTTGTCGTCCCACATCGTCGAGACGCCCCCGACTGCTTCATTGACGGCCGTGCAAAGGTGGAGTTCTACCGCCACGACTATCGTTACGACCCCAAACTCGGCGTGTACCGAGAGGTTGCAGAAACGAGAATCGATGCCGCGGTAGCCGGATTTCCACCTCACGCTCACGTCTGAGTTCATCGGCCGGAGCGGGTTGCTCGCGCTGCCTAGCTACCCATACGGCGGATGATGCGGAAGTCGTGGTGTGGCTGTGGGCCGCTCGGATCATCGCCAACGTGACACTCCCCGAATGGATCGGGGTTGTAGTACTTGGTCGTCGACCCCTCTATCCAGTAGTGTTCGGTCTCGTAGCCCCCACCATCGTAGCAGGGCAATGTGCCATCGGCCTCGGACGTGAAGGTGATGAGGTGGTCATACTGGGTCAAGCAGTCGAAGTCGGACGCGCAGGTCTCGCCGAGGTCTATCCAATCCAGGGTAAATGGCGCCGTGGCGGCGGCGGGTGGCAGCGAAGCACCGCTCGCAAAGAGAAGTTCGCCCTGCTCGTCCCGTACCGCGTACCACCCGTTGAAGGAGAATACCCAGCTCGCCGAGGCGCTGAGGGTGACGGTCCGTCCAGCCCAGCTTGGATCGAACATGTCGATGTCCTGCATTGCAGCGACCTCAAGCTCCCCGAGCCCCTCACACTGCAGTCGCGTGATCCAGAACAATACATCTGATAGGGAGAAGTCATCGGTCTCCTCTACAGAGGCTACGGCGCATGTGAACTCCCCCTTGACGTGTTCGTTCGGCCGCAAGAATCTCGGTCGTTGGAGTTTGATGTAGCCCAGATCGAGGCGCTGGCCACCTTCGCCCTCGCAGACCTCAGCCCCCGTTGTGCTCCCGGCGTCCGTAGGGCTCCCCGAACGACCACTGCTGCTGCCTTCGGGGCTCCCCGTCGAACTCACGTCGCTGTGCTCGCTGCCCGTGGAAGAGTCGGTCATTCCGCCGGTTCCTGAGACGCCCCCCGTAGAGCCTGTTCCGAGCTCGGGCCCACATGCGACAGAGAGTGTCGACAACACGAGAACGACCCCTTGCACGCGCAGCATACCGATCATTCGCATCGAACCCGTCCATGATGACACGGGGCTGTCCGGTCAACACCCCGGTCCAGGATCCGTATCCGTACGGCAGCGCTCAACCGACGCCCTCCACGGGCCACTCACCCCGTACATGTTCCGGCCTCAGCCGCCCCACAGAGCAACCAGGTCCGCCACCGTCTCACGGCGCTTGAGCGTCGTGAATCGAGTGCCGCCGGAGAACCCATGCATTGCGGGCATGGCCCGGCTGCAGTGCCGCGACCAAAGCGACAGCGTGTAGGCCCCCGTGTCACGCAGGACGAGCCAGTCACCCACCGCAGGCGAGGGGAGCGAACAAGCGCCGGCGATGATGTCCCCGCCGAAACACAAAGGCCCAGCCACACTCACCGTCTTCGGCTCGGCCTGCTTGGGTTGGCCGTGCTCGTCGAGGAGGATGAGCTCGTGCGGCCAATGCTGCGGTTGGTAGACCGGTCGCATGAACGCGTCGGCACCCAGGTGGATGACCGCGAACTGCGTGCCCTCAACCTCCTTGATGTACTCGACTCGGCTCACGGCGAACCCACAGTTCGCGTGAACCGCCCTGCCGAACTCGGTCGCCAGCGGGCGCGTGTGTAGCCCCTCGATGGACGAGAGAGACTCGACGTAGGCTTCGAGGCTCGGCGGGTTGTCCGACTCGAGGTACGAAGTGGGCAAACCACCGCCGACATCGATGGCGATGCTGCTTGGCGGACGCGAAAGCTCCGCCTCGATCTCCGCTGCGAGAGCGACGGCAACTGCGGCCCCCTCGCTCAACTTGCTGAGCGCACACCCTTGGCTGCCCACATGGACGTGCAAGGCTCCGAGCCACGGGTACTGGCCAAACAGCTGCACGATCTCGGCGCGCTGGGAAACAGGCACGCCAAACTTCGACGCGCGGTCACCGACGCTCGTCGTGGGGATCGAGCCTGCGCCCACCAGGGGATTGATGCGTAGACCCACAACGCCTGTGGGTGGACCGTGGGCCTCCACCCAGCGAGCCACACGAGCGAGTTCCTCGGGATTGTCGGCGTTCAGCCAAAGCCCGCGATGCAGCGCAAGCTCGATCTCCGCTGGGGACTTTGCGGGGGAGTCGAAGATGATTCGGTCCGGCGCGCAGCCAGCTGCGAGGCAGAGCTCGACCTCTTCCATCGAAGCGCATTCGAGACCGCAGCCGCGGCCCACGAGATGGCGCAGCAGCGGCACCGCCGGGTTGGCTTTGACCGCGATTCCGTGGAGGGTCGAGGCCGGGAACAAACTCTGAAGTCGCCCCACCCGCGCGTCCAACCGATCGAGGTCGTGGAAGAACGCCGCGCCGTCGCTCAGCAAGCCCTCGTCCAGGGCATCGCACACCACGGAGGAGATCTTCGCGGGGGGGATGCGAGCCCCCCAACGGCCGAGCTCATCCGCACTAGGCTTCGTCACGGCCACCCCCGGCCTGAGCCACATCCTGCGCTGTCAAGGCGTCGGCGTGATCAACGATCAGCTCGAGCTTGCGTCGCAGTCGCACCAAACCGGCCTCGAGCCAGGCGATCCGGGCGTCGAGCGTTTCTCCGAGCGCGGTCTCTTCGCCGACCCTCAGCATGAGTGCTGCACCCAAGGCGATACGCAGGACGGCCAGGCCGCCGGACTCACTCAGCAGGACTGGCTGCCCAATGTGAAACGACTCGGCAACGATCGCAGCGTCGGTCTCACAAAGGCCAGGCAGTCGGCCGGACAGGTCCTGGTTGACCCAGTGGAAGACCCTCCTGAGTTGTGCCTGGTCGAAGTGCGCGCGCTCGCCCTGTGGGGGGTAGAGCCAGAACGGGTAGACCGTTCTCTTCGATTCCAAGACCCGGCCGACCCTGTCCGTGCCGACCGGTGGCGCGAGCTGATCTAGGGTGATGTATTGGGAAGCTCCGAGTGTTCGCGGGACGATGGACTCGAAGGCGCGCAGGATCTTGAGGCGCACATCAGCATCGAGTTGGTAGTACGCCTCGAGTTCGACGAGGGCAGCCGTCCAACGCAAGAGCAAGCCTAGGTTTGGCGGCGTCGGCAGCTGCGCACGGAGCTGCTCCCACTCGGTTGGCAGCTCGCTGGCGGTGAAGTAATCCGCCATGCCTTCCGACAAGGGGAGCCCGCTCGGGGGTGGGTCCAGTTCGGGCGGTACGAGAAGCGCGCCTGAGAAGGGCGGACCCCCGTAGAACTTTGAGCCGGTGAACAGGACCATGTATCCGGCATCGAGGACATCACCCAGTCCTCGGCGACTGAGCCGTCCTTGAGCCGCGTCGACCAGCACATGGACTTGCTTCGGCGCTTTGGCACGTAGGCGCTGAACGCAAGCCAACGTTGGGGCATGGGCGCCGGTTTTGCTGTGCGCCACGACGTGCACCAACACCCGGGCCCCCTCGGCGAGCCCACGGTCCACAAGGCGCTCAACGTCCGCATCGAGCTCAGCCTCGGGGACAACCAGACCGTCGCGCCCCCGCAGGCCCACCGAGACGACCTCGATTTCGCTCGCGCTCCCCCCCTTGAGGAACTCACCGCTACGGCGGGACTCGCCGCGCGGCGTCTGAGTTCCGAAGTGTTGACCGCCCGCTGCCAGAACGGTGCCGCTACCGACCTCTCGCGGCGCGACGACGATGTTGAGCAGTCGCGCTGTCGGTCCGCGAGCCAGCACCGCTGCCAGATACTCCGCGTCGGTCCCCGACGGTGTGAGAACCACTCGCGTACCCTCGACCCGGTCGAAACGCATGACGGAGGAGAGCCGCTGACGCAGCTCGAGGAACCGCTGATGGACCAGATCCCAGAGCCCAGTCAGGTCGCCGGCCTGGGCCTTGAGTTCATCGTAGACCCGGCCCGCCGCCGCGTATGCACGCGGTGAAATCGACGACGCGGTACACGACCCGAGCGCGAGCGCAGGTACGGGTTGGGGCGAGCAGCCGTACTGGTTGCGTCCCGTGTCGCGGCACAACGTAAGACGTTCGTCGCCTCCGGAAAGCAGGGTTGCCGGAAGCGAGCGAGCGAGAACTTCGAGCTCGTGGTCGAGAGAATCAGTTGGGTCGCGGGGGCCACCTGAGAACGCCAAGGCTGAAGGTCGGGTCACGAGCGCGGCAAGCTAGCACAGCCGGCCGGATCGCGGCCCGGGTCCCCCGTGGTCCCGGCCCAGGGTTGTTGGCTGGGCACGCACCGATGACCACGCTGCAGGCTCGCCATCCTGTTCTCCGGAGCGAAACGCTGCCCTCAGGTTGACCCCCATCAAACCGAAGCAACAGGCATCAACGCGCCCCACGCCCCACGCGAACACGCGCCAGCACATACGCGTGGTCGCTCGCCTTGCCGCCCATACTCCCGGGATCAACACCATTCAACTCGTTGCCATGCAGGACCTCGTACTCCACCGCCCCCGCGTCGAACGCTCGCTTGGGAACCACCCCGTGCATCAACACCTGCAGCTGCCCACGGTGGTTGTAGTCGTACCGCTCGCTTGGCGGCAGGGTCTCCACCATGTTGACGCTGTCGTCCCCGCACAGCGTTCGCAGGGTCGAGCTGAACTCGAAGTCGTTGAAGTCACCGGTGACGTAGTAGTCCAGGCCAGCTTCTTGGACCTCGTCCACCGCAGCGCGAATGACCCGGGCTTGCGAGACGCGGGTCTTCTCTTTCTCATCGAAGCCAGGCCGCTCCGGCGCGAACACGCTGTTTTGGTGGCGCTTGCTCGCCAGGTGAACGTTGACGACCACGATGTCGAGGTCCTGCCCCAGCACCTCGAAGCGGGCGAGCAACGGCTTGCGTGAGCCCTGGAATGCGTCGGCACCATCGCCCAGGCGCCGCGTGGACTTGCGGCGCAGCTCCACCCGCTGCGGGTTGTACAAGTACCCGTTGCGGATGTTCCCGCCGGGTTGACCACCATCGGCGTCGACCTCGGGAGGGATATCCGCCCAGCGGTATTTCGGACCGCCCTGACGCTTCACATCCTTGATCAGCTGCTCGTACGTCTCCGACGCGTCGACGACCGAGGTGAGCTCTGCGCCGTCGTTGTCTTGGATCTCCTGCAGCGCGACGATGTCGGGTGCCCCCGCCTCGTGCACGATGGCCCCCGCCAGCATCTCGAACCGACCATAGAGGCGGTCGTCGTCAATGTCGCGATCCGGGTCGTTGACCATGTGGGCCTGTTCCACGTGCACGTCGAGGTTGAAGCCGTTGAGCGTGAGGATGGTGATGCCTTCGCCGTCGCTGGTGAGTGAGGCCTTGGGCTGGACCACTGGCCGCGCGTCGTCGACCTCAAAGCTGCCCCGGGCGACGATTTGATAGGCCTCGGAGCGGTAGTTCAGCGGCCCGATGACCGAGGAGCGTAGCGTGGCGCCGACGTTCACCGGCGGAGCGCGGTCGTAGTCCAGGATGCGGAATCCGGGAAGCCACCGGTGGGGACGGGCGGGGTCGATCACGACACCACCGTGAACCGTGCGGGTGCCGCTGAGGCCCGGAGGAGCACACACGTAATCCCCGAACGGATTGCTCGGCGCGACGAACGTGGAGTCCTTCGGGATCCCAACCAGCATCGCCTCGAGCCCATTGAGAACTCGGGCGAGCTCCTCCTCATCGTCGGGCAGGAACTCCGCGGTCAGCCACACCGGTTCGATCGAAAGCGCATCGCCAGCAACGAGCTTGGCTTCGAACGGCTTGAGCTGTGTCGTGGGTCGGCCGTTGTCGCCGCCCACGTAGTCGAGCACGCGCCCTTCGAGCTCGAGGTGCAGTCCGACCTTGGCCTTTTGCCGCGGGCTGTACACGAACACCGCGTCGGAGATGAGCCGGTCCTTGGAGCCCTCCGGGTCCTGCACGAAGTAGCCCTTGCGACCGTGACCGGTGACGACGCCCCGGGTGCGCACGGTCTGGCCCGCCATGGGGGACAGGAGGCCCGCTCCCTGGATGGCGCAGATTCGAGTCAAGGGGAGCATGTCCGTCACGAGCGGGATGATAACGCCGAGCGGATCCTGGCACCGTTCCATGTTGATCATCGCAAGGTCTGTCGGGGCCCGTCTGACCTGCAGACGGTCGTGCAACCCTGGAGTGCGGCTCGCAGCTTGTCGTCCTGCGCGTCACTGGCCCATTCTGCGCCCTCCAGGTACAACTCAGAGGTGCTCTCTCGTCGCCTGTGGGTAGCTGCGACGCTTGGAGGTGGAGTCGGCTGCTCCGCTTCGCCTCCAGTCGCGGTGGATCCGGCGGCGGTCGCTCCGGCCGAAGCGGGCCTAATCGTTGAGCCTGAACCGCACTGCTCGCCCCTCGAGCTCGCCTTCTCAACAGAGGCGAACGGCGCAACGACCGTCCAATATCGCTACCCCGAGAACCCCGGAGGGAAAGGGCTGCCTCCTGCGTTCTATCCCGAACAGGCGAGACAGAATGACACGCTCGTATGGGGCGGAGACCTCAACGCCGATGGAGAGCGCGACGTGATTGTGGCGGAAGAAGGCTCAGCAGGGTCGGCTTTGGCCTTCTCACACATGGCCTACGTGGGCTGCGGCGACAGCCGATTTAGTCCTATACAGGGGCTCTCCTATGCACATGAAATTCGTGTCGGCCAGGAAGATGGTAGTGGATGGAAGGCCGTGGAAGCGATTGAACACCGTCGAGACGACCCTGACAGCTTCGTTGACGGCCGCGTGAAGGTGGAGTTCTACCGCCACGACTATCGCTATGAACCCAAGCTCGGCATGTACCGACAAGTGTCGGAGTCGAGGATCGACGAACCTGAACCTCACGAACGGATCCCGGCGGCTCCCGACGCAGGCTTGGTGGGCCGGGAAACCTCCGACGACCGCTCCCAAGGCTCGCCAGGCTGACACTCAGGACCGCCACGCTCCCCTCAGCCTCCTCGTGAAACCCGCACCTGCAGGCGAGCTCCGGGCGTCGGGCCATGATGCTCGTTTCCGCGCGACCGGCGGGTGGGGGAACTTCTGCCACGGTCGGCTCCGAAGCCACGATCTTCGGATTCCGGAGTTCCGGAGAGCGACCTCGGCCCGTCCTGCCCGTCACTAGAATTGAATGCTACGCAATCACCGAGTCGCCTGCGGCTTGTGGGTCCTCGCTGTCGGATGCGGCGCCGACGATTCCGCCGCCAGTGCCGGGGGCTCCGCGACATCGGGTTCTTCGTCCGACTCCTCGAGCGTGACCACCGGTTCGACGTCCCCGACCGGGGGAGCACAGATGGACTCGTCCACCGGGGAGTCACCGACCCAGAGCACATCGACGACGGAGCATCCCACCAGCGGAAGCACCACGATGGGGTCCGGAGGCAACGACACCTCGTCGGGCACGACCACAGGAACGACCGACGAGAGTAGCGGTACAAGGAGCAGCACGAGCGCTGGAACCTCGGGCGAAGAGACATCCGGTCCGACGTCCGACAGCGCGGGCGCCGAGTGTGGTGACGGATCCGTCGACGCGCCCGAAGTCTGTGACGGCGTCGTGCCGGAGGGGGTGTCGTGTGCGTCGCTGGGGCTGGGCGAGGGCACATTGCAGTGCACGGATTGCGAGTTCGACTCCAGCGACTGCATGCTCCCGCCCGACCCGATCTGCGGAGACGGTGAGGTCAACCAGGACTCCGAGGCTTGCGATGGCTCAATCCCTGTCGAGTCGACATGCGAGGCACTCGGCTTCGACGCAGGTGCGACGTCATGCATCGACTGTGAACTCGACACCTCCGGATGCCACGACACGAGCACGACCTGCGACGGCCCTGGCCTCTTGGGACAACCTCTACTCGATGGTGGCGTCACCCACTACGACCTTCCCTCGCCGGGCGCGGTCATCCTCGGCGACTTCGACGGCGACGGACACCTCGACGTCGTGGGCTCGGGCGAGGACGACGACCCGGTGCTGTACTTCTTCCGAGGAGACGGCCTGGGAGAACTCGAGCACACCCAAACCACGATCGCCCTGGGGGGCAACAGTGCGTACGGGACGGCGGGAGACCTCGACGACGACGGCAACCTCGACCTCGTGCTCTCCACCGATCACGCCAATCACCACCTCTTGGATGTCTGGATGGGCCAAGGAGACGGCACCTTCGTGTTCTTGCAGAGCTACGCCTCGTTCGGCATCCCGACAGGCGTCGCCCTGGGTGACTTCGATGGGGACGGGAACCTCGACTCGGCGCTCGCCGATCAGAACAGCACCAACTTCGCCGTGCGCCGCGGGCTGGGCAACGGACAGCTTGGACCTCAGCTCACCCTCAACGTAGGCATCGCCGGTGGCGGACGCGATGTGAGCCTGGCGGACGTCGATGCCGATGGAGCGCTCGACATCGTTCACGCCAAGTCCAACAACAACACCGACGCGGTGATCTTCACCGGGCTCGGAGACGGCTCCTTCAACCCCGTACAGACGGTGGAGCTGGGTTCCACAGGGGTCTCCGCCGTGGTGGTCGAGGATTTCGACGGCGACGGGATGCTCGACATCGCCGGCACGATCTGGAACTTCGCCGACGTGCTCAGCGTCCGCCTCGCCGAGTCACCGGGTGTGTTTGCCGCCGCGCAGATGCAGTACGCCACCGTGCTCGACGACCCCAACGGGCTGGTGACCGGAGACTTCAACTGCGACGGCATCCCTGACCTCGCCACCATGACCGGAGGTGCAACCACGGATTTCTTGGCCAGCATGGAGGTCTACATCGGTGATGGCTCAGGATTGTTCTTCGACGCGGTGGCCTACCCCGTCAGCAGCGCGGCGTGGCGCCTGGAGGTGGGGGACTTCGACGAAGACGGAATCGACGACCTCGTGACCAGCGGTGGAAATGCCAACGAGGAGATCACGCTGCTGCGCTCCGCTCCGTAGCGACATCGTGGGGGCCTTCACCCAGCCTCCAAGACAAGCGCCTCCCAGCATGTGTCACTTCCAGTAGTGGCGATCGATCGCCTCTCGCAGCTGCTGGGGGTCGATGTCTGGACCCGCGGTGAGCCGCTGCACGTGCCCATCTGGCGTGCGCAGCGAAAAGCTCAGCGGGCGTCCTTCGGACTGCGCGTCGCTCACGTCGGACACCTCGTAGTCGCCCGCCACAATCGAGACCGAACACCCAAGCCAGTCCGTGGAGTAGTGCGCGGTCCTGACCCCGTTGGCCTCGGGTGCAGTTTCGGTGCGCTCGAAGATCGGCGAGATCGACTTTGCGGTCACGGTCTCCAAGACCCGAAACCCCTTCTCGGTCCAGACAACCGGAGTGCTGACCGCGGTATCACAACCGTGCAGGGTCGAACGCTCGATCGCCCCCGACGCCTCCTTCACATAGCGATACCTGGAATGCACCCGGTTCGCGGTGAACGTCAGGAATGCATCCGTCGCAACAATATCGCTGTCCGAGGGATCGTTTGGCCTCTTGTACACGCCGTCTACCCGCGGACGCACCGCGTAACCGTTCAGGCCAGGGGTTGAAGAAGAGCGGCGAGGCCCAGACGCTGGAGGGATGAAGACTGGCAGCCTGTCCGAGCAGATCGACAAGGTGGTGCGGGAGCACCTCGCGCAAGTCCAAGCGGA
>Ga0316204_10001619_pt1 | contig 58716 bp, 57 predicted proteins | sample 6monrhotite_MG_2_FD_205661 | JGI IMG/M metagenome (GOLD analysis project Ga0316204, IMG submission 205661) | Microbial mat bacterial communities from mineral coupon in-situ incubated in ocean water Damariscotta River, Maine, United States -... | ecosystem: Environmental > Aquatic > Marine >...
ATATCCGGGCAATTCGGAGAAACCGAGGCACTCCCAGACAATTCCTTGCCCAGCAAAAGCCGCATCACCGTGGATCAATACAGGCAAGACCTGTTTATGCTGGTCCAGATCGTCACGAGCGACTTGCTGCGCACGAACCTTACCCAGCACCACTGGATCAACCGCTTCCAGATGCGAAGGGTTGGGCATCAGGCTCATATGAACATTGTGCCCATCAAATTCCCGGTCACTGGATGTACCCAGATGGTACTTCACATCGCCCGAACCACCAACTTCATCCGGGGTTGCCGAACCGCCATGAAATTCGTGGAAAATGATTCGATAGGGCTTGGCCATCACATTGGCCAATATGTTCAACCGACCGCGATGGGCCATACCATAGACGATTTCCTCTACGCCTGCAGCACCGCCGTTTTTGATAATATTTTCAAGCGCGGGCAGCATCGATTCACCACCATCGAGACCAAAACGCTTGGTGCCGACATATTTTTTGCCAAGGAAGTTCTCAAATTCTTCACCCTCGATGACCTTGTTGAGGATGGCTTTTTTTCCTTCGGGCGTAAACTCGATAGCCGCATCTTTGCCTTCCATCCGGTCTTGCAGGAAGCGCCGTTCTTCGGTGTCGGCAATGTGCATATATTCCAAACCCACCGCACCGCAATAATTGGCGCGCAGGACAGACTCTATTTCGCGGATGGTTGCAGTTTCAAAACCGAGCACGCCGCCAAGGTAAACGGGCTCATCCATATCTGCGGCGGTAAAGCCATGATAGTCAGGATTGAGATCTGCGGGTTCTTCCAGCTTGGACAAACCAAGAGGGTCAAGATTTGCCCCCAGGTGGCCCCGAACACGATAGGTCCGGATCAGCATCATGGCACGAATAGATTTTTCCGCTGCCAGCGCCACCTCTGAATCAGACATGGTTTTGCCTGACTTGGCAGCCGCTGCCTTAATCTCGACACCCATTTGCGTGGGATCGAGCGCGCTATTCAACTCATCGGCATCATCAATCGGCCAATGTTTCTTTTGCCAGCTGGGGCCTTGCTCTTTTTCCGAACCTATGCCGAATTCTTGACCTTCTACGCCCATATTAATTTCCTTGGGGAGGGAGTGGGGTTAAACTGTTTCTTTCAACATTGCGTCCAATGTAGTGCCCAGTTCGGACGGCGATGGAGAAACACGGATGCCTGCTGCTTCCATCGCAGCAATCTTGTCTTCCGCGCCGCCTTTGCCGCCCGACACAATCGCACCGGCATGGCCCATGCGGCGCCCCGGAGGCGCTGTTAGGCCCGCAATGAAACCAACCGTCGGCTTACTACGGCCTTTCTTTGCTTCGTCGGCCAAAAATTGCGCGGCTTCTTCTTCGGCGCTGCCGCCGATTTCGCCGATCATGATCATCGATTTGGTTTCGTCATCGGCCAAGAACAGTTCCAGCACGTCGATAAAGTTGGTGCCGTTGACCGGATCGCCGCCAATGCCGACCGCTGTCGTCTGGCCGAGGCCAACAGCCGTAGTCTGGTGCACGGCTTCATAGGTCAATGTACCGGATCGAGAAACCACGCCGACACTGCCCTTTTGGAAAATATTGCCGGGCATGATACCGATCTTGCATTCGTCCGGGGTCAAAACGCCGGGACAGTTTGGACCGATCAGGCGTGACTTGCTGCCTTGCAGCGCGCGCTTGACGCGGACCATATCGAGTACGGGGACGCCTTCTGTGATGGCAACGATCAACTCGATTTCGGCATCAATGGCTTCGAGGATTGAGTCTGCTGCAAATGGGGGCGGTACATAAACCACGCTGGCGGTCGCGCCGGTTGCCTCTTTGGCTTCCAGCACTGTGTCATAGTTGGGAAGGCCCAGATGCTCGGTTCCACCTTTGCCCGGTGTCACACCAGCAACCATTTGCGTGCCATAAGCCAGCGCCTGTTCCGTGTGGAACGTACCGGTATTGCCGGTCATTCCCTGGGTTATGACTTTGGTGTCCTTATTGATGAGTATGCTCATAGACCTTCTATCTCCAATACTTGGGCGGTAAGGACCAGACCACGGACCGGAAAATTGCCGGGCACCTCCGCATCCTGCTCCACAAAACTTATTTCCATTTCCATATGGCCGGGCTTCATGCCCGGATTCCATACATATTTAGTCGCACCCTTAAAGGGTATACTACTGTCCGTTGGATCGCGCACCGCCCAGTCTTTGGCTATTTCGATGCTTAACGGTTCGGTCGCTGCAAAATCATAGATGCGACACCCAAAACTGCTAACTGTGTCGACAGTCGCTCCGGACAACACGAGATGCAAGTCGCGTCCTGCAACTGTCTTGTGAAATGCGCCTCCGTCGACGTGTACCAGCTCATCATCAACGGCCATGATTTGCTTACCGATGGCAATCAGCTTGCCAAGCGGGTCGTCGTCGCTGGGAACATATTCTTCCCAACCAGCAGCTTTGACCGAAGCCTGCGCCACAGCCATATCCTCTATCCCCGAACAGGCGGTTGCAAACGCATCCAAAACCTTTTGTGCCGGATAGTCGGGCATCGGGTTTGAAGCTGTTACCGCTAGGACAGGGAGGACAAAGGACAACATCATGCGAGCGAGCTGTCCAGTCCTTTACAAGCTTCGAGCAATTCCTTCACCGCATCGACCGACACATTGAAATTCGCCTTGGCTTCATCGCTCAGTTCAATCTCGATGACTTTCTCGACACCATCCTTGCCAATAATGACCGGAACGCCGACATAAAGATCATCAACACCATATTGACCGGTGAGATGCGCCGCAGCCGGAAGCACGCGGCGTTTGTCCTTGAGATAGCTTTCCGCCATCATGATCGCGCTGGTTGCCGGGGCATAGTAGGCGCTACCGTTGCCGAGCAGGCCGACAATCTCGCCGCCGCCTTTGCGGGTGCGATCAACAATCGCATCAATCTTGTCCTGCGTCGTCCAGCCCATTTTGATCAGATCGGGGATCGGGATACCGGCGACTGTGGAGTATGCCGGAACCGGAACCATCGTATCGCCGTGACCGCCCAGAACGAATGCAGTGACGTCTTCAACGCTGACTTCAAATTCATCGGCGAGGAAGTGACGGAAACGTGCGCTGTCGAGAACGCCAGCCATGCCAACAACCTTGTTATGCGGCAGACCGGAAAATTCGCGCAAGGCCCAAACCATAGCATCGAGCGGGTTGGTGATACAGATGACAAAAGCATCGGGCGCATTGGCAGCAATGCCCTCACCAACCGCCTTCATCACTTTCAGGTTGATGCCGATCAAATCATCACGGCTCATGCCGGGCTTACGTGCGACTCCGGCGGTAACGATGATCACATCTGCGCCAGCAATATCGGCATAATCGCCTGTGCCTTTCAGGTTGCTGTCAAACCCGTCAACCGGGGCGGCTTGCGAAAGATCAAGCGCTTTGCCAGCAGGCATTCCCTCGGCAATATCGAACAGGACAACATCGCCCATTTCCTTGGAAGCTGCGAGGTGGGCGAGCGTGCCGCCGATCATGCCTGCGCCGATCAGCGCAATCTTGTTACGGGCCATGTGAGAAATTCTCCTGCAAAATTAGAGTCGTGAGCGTTAAATTCCGCTGCGGAATACGCCTGTTGAACACCAATTTCAACAGCAGAAGCGCCATTTTACACACTATCTTTGCAATTAGTTCGCAATAGCAATAGGTGCTTTGTAAAAACGGTCAGCGAGGCTTCCATCTCTTCCCGTTTTCGAAGCTGCAACGCCGCTAGTTAAGCGTTTGCGTTTCAATGCAACCGTTTTGCAATTATCCAGCTTATCGGACCGGCCAAGACAAACGCGACCAGGGCGCCGACCAATATGCTCATCATCGATGCCTGATTGGCGACCAGCAATGCGGTAACTACAACACCCATGAATACACTGCCTATAAATATATGAAACATCATGGCTTTCAGAAACATCGACACAGCTTTTCCCTTCCATTGAAGCAACCTGACATCCGGCTATCAGATATACTGATTGATAATTGCTGCTGATGAACCATCTGCTTTAACTTGCCTTGATCTCGGTCAATAATTGCAGATTGCCCTTATAGCCTGAATTGCATTACATATTGATTTTAGGATGGAGCGGAGAGACAAGAAATGCTGACAAAGGGTGACGATTATCCACTGCATCAAACGCCGGAACCAATGGCGGTTTCCGGTGGCAATCGAAATTTCTACGATCGGTACTTTTTCAATGGCTATGCAGCCGATGGCAGCATTTTTTTCGCTGCCGCACTTGGCGTTTATCCCCAACTCGACATCATGGATGCAGCCTTTTGCGTTTCCATAAATCGAAAACAATATAATCTGCGGGCTTCGAAGAGAATGTCTAGCGAACGTCTGGACCTAACCGTCGGCCCGATCCGGATTGAAATTGTCGAGCCGCTACAACGGCTCCGCCTGATCATTTCCGACAATGATGGTCCCATTACTGCCGACATCACTTTAACTACCCGCCACAATCCCATCGAGGAACCGCGCTTTATTCGCCGCGAAGGACCGCGCTTGATGATGGACTATACCCGATTGACCCAGAATGGGGATTGGACGGGCGAGATTACAGTCGATGGCACAGCCATAAGTGTCGCAGGCTGTCTTGGTACAAGAGATCGCAGTTGGGGAATCCGGCCCATTGGTGCATCAGAATCGCAGCCTCCACCTACTGGTGCCTTTCCGCAATTTTGGTGGCTCTGGACTCCACTCAATTTTGACAATCATTGCTGCTTTTTTCACAGCAATGATGATGGAGAAGGTGAACCTTGGAACCGGCGGGGCGTTGTGGACAAAATTGGTGGCAAAGCGCTGGAATTCGAACCGAAGGATATCGACTTCAGCTATCATTCCGGCTCCCGGCGGATAAAAAAGGCTTCGCTTCAGACCGGCAATGGATCTCTGACCATCACCCCGCGCACCGGCGACCAATCACTGACATTCTATATGTCCGGCCTAGGCTATATGCATCCCGAATGGGGCCACGGGATGGATCATGGTGCGCTTGAAGTGTCGCATGATGTTATTGATCTCGATCCAGAGCCAGCGATCGACATGACAACGATACACATCCAGGCGCTCAGCGATGCAGTGCTGGTTGTTGATGGCCAGGAGCATCACGGCATGGGTATCGTAGAGCAATTATTTGTCGGCCCCCATAAAACAAGTGGCCTGACCGGAATTATGGATCCGGCCTCGTGAGCGCCCAATTCCCGCTTCGTCCGGAAAAATTTGAGAAAGCCTTTGTCGAGGAGGTTTTTGACGCGGCGGCAGGTTCGCTCAAGTCGTTGACCCACAAACCTGTCGGCACCGGACAGGTATGCGACAGCTATCGCTTCTCATGCGAATGGAACGATGGAGATTTGCCCAAGACCTTCGTCGCCAAATGCCCAAGCGCTGATGAGATATCCCGCAACGCTGCTGCGATTTTTCATCTCTATGACATGGAGGTCGGCTGGTACAGAGACGTTGCCGATAATTGTGATGCACTTTGCCCCAAATGCTATCATGCTGATATCGCCGACAACGAGCAGGAATTTGTCCTGATGCTCGAAGATATGGCGCCCGCCAGCCAGGGCGACCAGCTTGCGGGTGCCAGCCTGCTGCAGGTAAAAACCACCCTTCGTGAAGCTGCAAATCTCCACAACTTCAAACCCGACGGTGGCTTTGAAAACCTTCGCTGGCTGCATCATGGAGAAGGCAATGGTGAGTTTTCCAAAAATACGCTGATCAACGGCTATCCTGTTTTTCGCGAACGGTTTAGCGAACTGCTTTCATCCGAGGTGCTCGACCTGGGGCAAAAGCTCGTCGACAAAATGAGCGACTATATCGTTCATGAACCGCCAGAACAGACAGTTACCCATGGCGATATGCGGCTCGACAATATCTTGTACCATGATGATGGACGGATAGCTGCTCTCGTTGACTGGCAGACTTGTTCACTGGGTAACCCGGCCAATGACGTCGCTTATATGATTGGCACCAGTTTTGCCGATGCTGCCGATCGAAGGGACCAAGAGGAGGAGCTGGTGCGCGATTATCTGGATGTCCGATTGGACGCGCCAGATTTTGACAGCTTCTGGACCGAATATCGCCGGCATGCCTTTTCCGGTTTTATCATGGCGATCAACGCCTCGCTCCATGTTGAACAAACCGAGCGCGGTGACAAAATGTTCGCAGCCATGGCCGAGCGCCCCGCGCAAATGGCAATGGATCTCGACAGCCTAAGTCTCATCTAATTTCGTTATCAAGCGCAAGTTCTCAAGCGTCGGCCTGTTCTTCCGCGCCATGGCCAAGCGCAAGATAATCATCCGATTGCATTTCTACCAGCCGTGATGCGGTGCGTTCAAACTCGAAGGAACCGTCTCCCTCTGTATATAATGCATCTGGCTCCGCATCGGCCGATGCCAGCAATTTGACCTTATACTCATACAGTGCATCAATAAGAGTGACAAAACGTGCCGCTTCGTTCCGGTTTTCCTTGGTCAGCTTTGGAATGCCGACAATCACGACACTATGATAATGCCTCGCTATGCAAAGATAATCCTGGGCACCTCTGGCTTCTGCGCACAACCGTTTGAAAGAAAATACCGCTACGCCTTTCAACGATTTTGGCACATGCAATGTCCGGCCTCCGGGCACCTGCAATTCCTCCGAAGGCACATGATCCGCATCGTCGGGAGAATAATCAGTCAACCGGAAGAAAGCGTCTCGCAAAGCGCTTGTTGCAGCATCTCCATTGGGCACATGCCACAAATCCACACCACCCAGGCGCTCGCGGCGATAGTCGGTTGGGCCATTTAGTGAGAGGACGTCCAAGCGATCGTTGAGCAGATCGATGAATGGTAGGAAATGTTCGCGGTTCAGCCCATCCTTGTAAAGATCCGCTGGCGGCCGGTTCGATGTGGTGATAATTGTGACCCCTTGCTCGACCAGACCGGTAAACAACCGGGACATGATCATTGCATCAGCACTGTTGTTGACCACCATCTCGTCAAAACAGAGGCAGCGGGCATCCTGCGCCAGGTCAACGGCAACTTTGGGTATCGGGTCGCCCGGGTCCTTTTCACGCCAGGCGCGGATCATGTCATGCACATGCAGCATGAACTCATGAAAATGCGCGCGCTCCTTTCGATGGATATCCAGATTTTCGTAGAACAGGTCCATCAGCATTGATTTTCCGCGTCCAACCCCGCCCCACATATAGACGCCGCGCGGAGGTTTTGGCCTTTTACCAAAGGCACGCCACAAGATACTACCTTTGGGCGGCACCGCCTCCAGCTCGTCCTGCACAATGGCCAACCTTTGTGCACACCGATCCTGATCGGCATCGGGTTGCAGTTCGTCCTGCGCGATCATCTGCTGATAGCGCTGGTAGAAACTGCTCATGCGCTTGGATGTTTCGGGCGTGGTGCTTTTTTTACAATAGCTGTGAAAGAAGCGACATTACTCACGTCTTCATCCCCCTGCACAACCAACCCGCGCATAAAAAGAAAACGACCCGTTTCCTTATTCACTTCAACTTGCGCTTCCAATGGTTCATCCATATTGGCCGCACCAGTAAAATGGGTTTGCAATTCAAGCGTTACCGCCGGTCCCGCCGGTCCGATTTCAAAAACCCTCATCGCCGCAAAAAGCGAACAGTCGATAAAACCCATCATCGTACCGCCGTGAACAACATCGCCCATATTGCGGTGACGACGATCAGGAAACATCCTGACACGGCCTATGTCATCACCTACACCATCTCCTCCGCGCCGCATGATAATTGGACCCAGAAAGCTGTTATAGCATTCCGGATCACGCAGCACCCATTGGAACCATCCTGGATTATTGGGGTCCGGATTGCAGGTGTAATATTCGTCGTCCAGATTCGCCATTGGGATCAGACGCCTGCGCTCAAATCACTCTGGCGGCAGTCATCTTCTTGATTTCGGCAATGGCCTTGGCGGGTGACAAGCCCTTCGGACAGGCATTGGCACAGTTCATAATGGTATGACAACGATAGAGGCGGAAGGGATCTTCCAAATCATCCAACCGTTCACCGGTCATTTCATCACGGCTATCGGCAAGCCAGCGATAAGCCTGTAGCAAGATCGCCGGCCCAAGAAACTTGTCTGAATTCCACCAATAGCTGGGACAGCTGGTCTGGCAACAAGCGCATAAAATGCATTCATAAAGACCATCCAACTTATTCCGGTCTTCCGGCGATTGCAGCCGTTCCTTACCGGATGGCTCCGGCGTAACCGTTTTTAACCAGGGTTCAATCGCGGCATATTGCGCGTAGAAATGTGTGAAATCGGGGACCAGATCCTTGATTACTTCCATGTGGGGAAGCGGGGTAATCGTTACTTTATTGCCGCAATCTTCAATTGCGGTTGTACAGGCAAGGCCATTCTTGCCGTTGATATTCATGGCGCAAGAACCGCAAATTCCCTCGCGGCAGGAACGACGGAATGTCAGGGTGCTATCCTGCTCTGACTTCGCCTTGATCAATGCATCGAGTACCATCGGGCCGCATTCATCCAAATCAATTTCAAAGTTATCATAGTGCGGGTTTTCACCACTATCCGGATCATATCGATAGATTTTGAAATTGCGTTTTTTGCCGCCCGTCAGCGCCTGATGCATTTCTCCCGTTTTGCGGATCTTGCTGTTTTTGGGGAGTGAAAACTGTGCCATGATATTTTAGATTCCCTGTCTCTGGCAGCAGGCATAACCAAGAAGCCGCTGTATCTCAACTATTTTACGTCTCCCGCAGCCGAAAGCGAAGCTGATTCCAATGTATCTGCCCCAACGGAGGCAAGGAGGCAAAATAGCTCAAAGAGGAACATGGAGCTGATATGAGATCGCGCCCAGCATAGTTTAAGCAGGTTGTCATCGGAATCGAGAAACCAGACATTTTCTTCCACTCGCGGCCTCCAGAAAGCTATTGCGCACCGCGTTGAAGCGGCGATTTTCGCTGTGCGCTAGCAGCCGGATTTTGCCATCATATTTCTGACAATGCTGCATAGCTGCCGCCTCAGAACTATCCGTTGACCAATCATCAAGAAGCAGAAATTCGACGGGATGTTCAGGGTTCTGCGCAAAAATCGATTCTACACATTCCGAAAGATCGAGCTCAACACTGGATTTTCATCGGTCATGCGAACATCACCCGGGAATTTTCGGCGAATAAATCGTTTCTGCAAGCGCTTCCGCCCCGCGTTCCGCTGCCGACCGATTCGGGTCCACGCTCATCGTATAACCCAGCAATCGAATTTGCTCAGCACGATATTCATCGCCAATTTCTCTCCAATGCGGCAGTTTTTCACAGAGTTCTGCTGCATTATTCGCAACCAGGCCATTGAGCCAGAACTCATAGATCGGGCTATCAACACTATGGCCCTCACTATGCGTGTCGATAAAGAAAACCGGTCGAACGCGGTGGAGAAATTCATAAACCTGACTACTTACATCTCCAATATATGCGTCGGCGGCGAGCGTGTAACTCATGTCAAACAACCGCGGACCTTCCAGATCGATGCGGATATTCGGCACATTTCTATATTTCTCTGCAATGTCTGGGCGACGGCGGCCTTTTTTATATTCCGGAGAGATATGCGTGGTCTTGAAAAACAACATCACATGCGGCGCGAAGATTAGATTATACTGATCCTGTCGCTGAAAGAACCATTCCAGTATCGCCTCTCCCTCATCATACCAGCTTGACAACACCGGATCGAAATGCGGGTTGTAGAGAAACACTGGATTGTCGTTGTCAAAAAACTTTTCTGGCTTGCGGCCGGTCAACGCATCAAACTTTGGATAACCAATCACCCGGCACTTTTCAGCTGGCACGATATCATTTGCAACCATCTGATCCACCAGCTTCTGGCCTGACAACAACATCAGATCAAAATCCTTGAGCGCTGGATGATAGGCGACGTTGCGGTCCCCGGAGCCATGCGGAATATAGGCAAACTTTGGGCCATCATTACCCCAACGCCGTTTTAGCGTCAGACAGGTGCGTTCGGTGGAAACAATCATATCACAATGGTGCAGAAATTTGGCGGCGACATACAGGCGTGCCAATCGCTGCACCGGTGCAAGCTTATTGGGTATAGCAAGCAAGGCTTGCATAAAACTACCCAGCGAAAGGTCATGCCAGTGCAGGGCTGCAATCTGTGCGCTGGTTAGATGCTGCTCGATCTCTGCGCGAATCGCGGGACTGCCAAAGGCGATAACCGTCTCAATGTCCGCGTACTGTTCCGCCAGTACCGCTGCCAGCCCTATACTATGGGCTACCTGATGCGCGGCATCATGGTTGAAAAGAAAGCAGATTTTCATTGCCGCTCGCCATAGACGGACCGCGAACCGCTTGCAATTGGATACAATATTATCAATGAACGCCTGAACAATCGTGAAGGTCGCCCTTGGTTAAAAAAGCCATCCATAAATTCCGCAGCAGCGATGACAATCTGGTGCGCGTTTTGCGCAATAGCGCATGGCTGTTCACCGGCAACGGAGTGACGGCGGTTTTAAGTTTTTTCTACCTGGCCATTTTGACGCGAACATTGGGGCCTGAAGGCTTTGGACAATTTGTCCTGATATTCAGCACCGTACAGTTGATAGCGGCGTTTCTGAGATTTCAAACGTGGCAAACCATTGTTCACTACGGTGTACGCTATGTTCTGGAACGCAACCCACAAAAATTTTCCTCACTCGCCTTTTTCGGATTTTCTCTGGAGGCGATCGGAGCCATTCTCGGTTGTCTGCTGGCATGGATCATCATTCCGCTAATCGGCAACTTCTTTGACTGGAGTCCCGATTTAGTTACCACCATGCGGATCTACGCCGTTGCCATGTTGCTGTGCATGAAATCCAGTGCGCTTGGTATATTGCGTGCCCACGACCGCTTTCGCGACGGCGCCTTTGCCGAGGCCATGATTCCAATTGGCCGGATGATAGGGGCGCTTATAGTGTTTTTCACCGAACCCAGCGTGATCGCTTTTTTGGCGGCTTGGGGCAGCGCGGAGATACTATGTGCGGTCACATTCTGGATATTGGTGGCTCGTCATGGTGATTTGCACAAATCTGCTTTTGGTGTGAGACAGATTGCCGCCGTAGTTCGGGAAAATACCGGTATTAGAAAATTTTTCATGACAACCGCACTGACCGAACTCATAGCATCGGCTCGTGAACATCTAGTCGTCATGGTCATTGGTTTCTTCATCGACGTCCGGTCCGCCGGCCTGTTCAGGCTTGCCAATCAACTCGCCAATGCGGTCAACCGGATCGCCGAAATACTCGCCAAACCGCTTTTTACAGAACTCTCGCGGATCCATGCCACCGGGAATTTCAAAGAATTTAGGCGCCTGTTCTACCGCTCACTTCGGCTGTCCGCGCTGAGCGGAACCGGCGTTATCCTGATCCTGATCGCCCTTGGCAAGCCTATGATTGCGCTTATGGCCGGACCAGATTTCGCCGATGCCTATCCACTTTTGATTCTGCTTGGCTGCGCCACCGGGATCGGAATGATCGGACTTGGATTGGATCCTTTGTTACAGGCATCAGGTAACGCGCACCTAACCCTGATAATAAGACTTGTCTCATTAACGCTCATTGCGCTTGGATTATATTTTTTGATCCCAGTTTATGGTGCAACTGGCGCAGCAATTGCGCTGCTCTTGGCCGCTCTTGCTACGCTTGTCATATTGCTGATCACTGGCTTCAGGGAGATCGGGAAGATGAATAACCAACAATAAAGAGGCATCAGTTTGATCGGTCGCGTTCGAGCATGATCTGCTCCACCATTTCCAGATCGGACTGCTTGTCTACATCGATACAAGCCTCCGCCTGCGGCATTTCGACAATGCGAACGCCCATATCCAGCTTTTTACCGATCCGCTTTGCCAGCTGATGCACCGAAAGCAACCGGCTTAACGCCAAAAACAAAAGCCACGGTCCAAATATGGTCAAGATCTTCCACCCTTTCTTTCGATCCTGTTCCACATCTGCCCAATAGCGCAAAACCTGCCGCGCTCGCCTGGATCCAAAATAGAACAAGTTGGCTCCGCTAAACTGGCCTCCCCTGAATTTTAGCCAAGTTCGTTCTGAAGCAGGATAGCTTTCCAACAGAATTTTGCGCTCAACCAACGCAATAGCGATATCCGAACCAGCGGCTTCCAGAACCAGATGATCCACCATAGATGGGTTGAGCAAAACGTTGTCAGCTGTTGTAATCAATATCGGGAAGCTCGCTTTCTCGTTTGTCAGCAAGCCTTCGAGGGAACTCGCGATAGTCGATGAGCTTGTTGCCAAGGTCACCTGCGGATCACTAACCAACGCCCCGCAGTCCGGATCGCTTTCCAGCACTTTCAGATCCTGTGCCAAGACCAGTATCTGGCCTATCGCCTTACAATGGAGGAGGGTTTGCAGAACATGAAATAACATCGATTGACCAGCTACCGGGACCAACGCTTTCGTCGCAACGGAATGCATGTTGGCCAAGGGGTCACGACCGGGCCTGCTGCCTGCCAGAATTACAGCGTTCACAGGTTCAATCATTGTGACTGACGTTCGAAAAATGCGATCATATCATCGAGCACCGGTCCTTTGTGACGAAACGGTTTTGCCACAGCCATCATGATCTCCAGATGATCCATGTCAGGATATTCGACATATTCCACATCACCGCCAACCTCGAGAATTTTGTCCCGAAGGGTTCTGCTGTTGCGCGGTTTGACTTGTGTGTCGTCAACACCGGTAGACAACCAAAGGGGCGGTGCGTCAGCGCGTACAAAATTGATCGGCTGGGTCATTTCCGGCTTCGGATAATCCCCAAAGCTCTGCTTGGTCGTTTCGGAAGAAAAAGGATAGAAATCAGCAGGACCCGCGAGAACAGCAACACCTTTGATAAAATCTGGCGCTTTACCTTCGCGACCCAACCATTGCCGATCAAGCGCCAACATGGTGACATTATATGCTCCTGCCGATTGACCAGACAGGAAGATACGATCCGGGTCGCCGCCTTTTGATTGAATATTGTCGTGAACCCACGACACTGCTTTCGCACTATCTTCCAGAAAACCAGGGAATTTTGTATCCGGATACAGCCGGTAATCGGGCAGAACCGCTATGTAGCCGCGATTGGCAAGAGCGCGACCTGCGAAAGCATATTCATCTTTTGAGCCAGCACGCCAACCGCCGCCATAGATAAAGACAACCACAGGAAGCGGCCGGTTTGAAGTCTCTTTTGGTACCCAGATATTGAGACCCAGTCCCAGCTCTTCATCGAATATCTCGTTTTTGATGAGCATCTTGGCATTGCCGTCACCGGGGAAAATATTGTTCGCTATATCCAACTGTCTGGGACCAGTGTGCGAAAAAAACCAAAAGGCAAAGCCGCCAATTGCGAAAATCAGCACACCAAGAATAAGAAACCATTTCATTCAAACGCCTTTATGCAGTCCATTTGGCGCTGGCAACCGCATCCCAATCGATCAATTGATGGCGATCCAGAAAATTGTCGGCCCGTGGCATCGGATATTTCAGGCCATTGCCACAATTGAACAATATTGCCCGATCAGATTTGCGCACCAAACCATCATCCAAAGCCTTGAGATAGGCTGCAGCTGTCGCAGCTCCTTCGGGACAGAGAAGCAAGCCATCTTCTTGCCCAATCCTAATCTGGGCTTCTACAATCGCATCGTCATCGACCGCTATGGCAAATCCATTCGATTCACGCACGGCACGCAGAATCAGAAAATCACCAACAGCAACGGGAACACGGATACCAGCCGCCACCGTATGCGCATTTTCCCAAAGCGGTGCATGTTCTTCGCCATCTTCCCAAGCTTTGACTATCGGCGCGCAACCGGTTGCCTGTACCGCCACCATTTTCGGGCGCTTGGAACCGACAAAACCGATTTTCTCCAGTTCATCAAATGCCTTCCACATACCGATTAGGCCAGTACCGCCGCCGGTCGGATAGAAAATCACGTCGGGCATTTCCCAACCCAATTGCTCGGCCAATTCCAGTCCCATCGTTTTCTTGCCTTCAATGCGATACGGTTCTTTCAAAGTGGATAGATTAAACCAGCCCATCTCTTTTTCACCATCAGCAACGATTTTTCCGCAATCGTTGATCAGGCCATTGACCCGCCAAACATTACCTCCCTGAAGCGCGATCTCTCGCACGTTTACCTCGGGCGTATCATCGGGGCAAAAAACATATGCCCCCATGCCGGCACGTCTTGCATAAGCCGCCATTGCCGCGCCCGCATTGCCATTGGTCGGCATCGCGAGGCGCGTCAAACCGAGTTCCTTTGCCATGGTGACCGCCATAACCAAACCACGCGCTTTGAAAGAACCGGTGGGCAAGCGCCCTTCGTCTTTCACAATGACATTTTCACCGAGCGAATTGTTGAGCGGTATAAGTGGTGTCATTTCTTCGCCCAGAGACACAATGTTTTCTGTATTCTGAACCGGCAATAACTCCCGATATCGCCAAAGGTCAGCAGATCTCTTAGCAAGCTTCTCCTTCGAGAGCTCGGCTTTGACACCATCCAAATCGTAGCGAACCAATATCGGAAATCCGGCCGGGGAAAGATTCTGCACTTCTCCAACTGGCAAATGCTCACCTGTCATGGAACATTCATGGTGCGTGACGAAGGTTTGACGAGCGGTGATGATATTATTTTCGAGCATAGACTCTTCTATCGGATCGTTATCAGATAGAAAAGGACTGGATACTCATTGATTTTATTCATGGATTTCCCATGCAGAATAGGATTCGCCATTGCGCAACCATTGTGCAAGAGTCTTTAACGTGTTCAGGTCGTATCCCCCTATTTTCTCGATTGTGATAACCAATTGTCATTGAAGACCGTTGATAGACTGTCTTTTGGCATGGGCGGCGCGGTCTACGCTGTCAAAGAAGCCGCCTACATCATGTTTGTGCTGTTATTTTATACGCAGGTGCTCGGATTGAGCGGCACCATCACGGGTATTGTTCTGTTCATCGCAATTGTTTGGGACGCGATCTCAGATCCGCTCATGGGCTCCTTGTCGGACCGATTGAAGAGTCGCTGGGGGCGACGTCATCCCTTCATGGTCTTGAGTATTATACCTCTGGCAGGCGGTTTTGTAGCGCTATTCAATCCACCAGAATTTATTCTTGCCAATATGAGTTTTCTGGCTGGTTGGCTGCTATTTTGGTCGTTGTGGATTCGTACCGCCCTCACCATGTTCGCCATCCCGCATCTTTCCCTTACAGCAGAGATTACCCAAAATTATCACGAGCGAAGCAAATTGTTGGCGATGCGAACCGGGTTTTTGTTTTTGTTCGCACTGCTACTTCCGGCACTAAGTCTTTTTACCTTTTTCGGCGAAATCGAAGGCATCGATGGCCGGTTTGTAGCCGACAACTATGTCACTTACGGTTGGATATCAGCAGCCATTGTCTGCCTCGCCGCCGTCGTTGCCATTGGCGGCACATGGAAGTTTATCGGCAATACAAAAATTTCGCCGGAAAGAATGCCATCCAGTGCTGGTTTAAAAGGCATGTGGCGGGATTTTTTGTCCACCTTTCGTAATGTCAATTTTCGTAATGTCCTATATTATGATCTGGGTGCGACGGCCTCTTATGGCATTACCATTTCTCTCAATATCATCATCTGGACATATTTCTGGGAATTGGACGCCGATCAGACTGGGCTGACTCTAGGCCTCTCAGTCGTGATCGCCGTACCCTTGGCTTGGCTGACCCTCGGCTGGATCAGTCGGCGCTGGCCCAAACATCAGATTATCAGATATGCGGTTGTGTTCATGCTTATCGATTTGAGCTGGCTGTTTCCGCTAAGAATATTTGAAATCATTCCGGACAATGGTCATCCATTAATCTTTGCATTGATTATCCTGCAAAACACCGTCTTCATGTACTTCTTCATCCTTCGGATCGTCAGCATCTCCTCAATTACTGCCGATCTAACCGATGAACATGAAGTGGATTCGGGTAAAAGGCAGGAGGGCGGTTTTTATTCGGTACTGCTTTTCACAACCAAGTTGGGAACCGCAGTGGGCCCGCTTTATGGCGGTATCGCGCTGGATTTGGTCGGTTTAACCGACGACATGCGGCCGGGAGATGTAGAACAAGGCACTTTGAACAATCTTATGTGGGCAAAGCTTCTGGCGATCGCCCCGTTAATGACCATTGCATGGTATTTTACTTTTCGATTCTCGATGACCGAGGAACGTTTGAAGGCGATCCAAAATGATCTGCATGCGCGTCGCAAGCTTAACTGATCGAACGGGCACATAAAAAAAGGGCGACACTCTGGCCGCCCTTTGAAATCTGTCTGGAAAGCAAATTAACGCTTGGAGAACTGGAAGCTCTTACGCGCTTTTGCCCGACCGTATTTCTTACGCTCAACCTTACGGCTATCGCGAGTCAAGAAGCCTGCCGCTTTCACCGTGGCCCGCAATTTTGGTTCATATTTGGTAAGCGCCTGCGAAATACCATGTTTCACCGCACCAGCTTGTCCAGAGAGGCCGCCGCCTTTTACAGTGACGTCCACATCATATTGGCCTTCACGCTCGGTAATTGCGAAAACCTGATTGAGAACCAAACGCAATGTTGGGCGTGCGAAATAGGTTTCCTGATCACGGCCATTCACTGTGATCTTGCCTTTGCCAGGTTTTAGCCAAACGCGGGCAACCGCATCTTTACGGCGGCCAGTTGCATAAGCACGGCCATATTGATCCAGCTCTTGCTCACGCAAAGGCATGGTTGATACCGGCGGCTCAACAACGGCTGCTTCGCCTTCTGCCGCAGCAGGAGTTTCGGTAGCGATATCGCCAGCGATTTCTTTCAAATCGGAAAGATCTTTTGTGTCAGCCATTATGCGCCCACCTTATTCTTACGGTTCATCGAAGCGATATCGAGTGCTTCTGGTTTGTTGCCATCATAGGGATGCTCAGTACCGGCAAAGACGTGCAAGTTGCGCATCTGTGCGAAGTCCAGCGGACCCTTAGGAATCATCCGCTCGACAGCTTTTTCGATCACGCGCTCTGGGAAACGGCCTTCGAGGACCTTTTCTGCGGTTGTTCCACTGATACCGCCAGGATATCCGGAGTGCTTGTAATATGTTTTTTTCGCAGCCTTACCGCCAGTGAATTTCACTTTGTCAGCGTTAATAACCACAACATGGTCACCGCAATCAACATGGGGGGTGTAGCTTGGCTTATGCTTGCCGCGAACGATATTGGCGACAATCGATGCCATCCGGCCGACAACCAGATCGGTGGCATCAATAATATGCCATTTCTTTTCGACGTCAGCGGGTTTCACTGACTGGGTTTGCTTACTGATACCCTTCATTGGGTTGCTCCTTTGAAATCTCGATTGGTGAGATGATTCAGAAATAACAAAAGCCGAACCTGCTGGTCCGGCGTTCTGGGGGCTATTGGCGATATTTGTTGGCCAAGTCAAGCAATAGTGCGGGTTATAAAACGGGTACCATTATACCTTACACTGGCCATCAAATAAATGGGTTACCGTATCTTCTATCATTGACCTTGCCGGCCTAGCAGGTGAATTCCCCAAACTGATGAAGCCACAACCAATGCGCCTACTGCCTGATGCAGGACGGCCATGACTATATTCACATCCATCATAACTGTCGCGATACCGAGAAGAATTTGCGTGCCGAATGCGCTATGGATCGCGATGGAAGCCCTGCGATCCAGATTCCGTACCTTGCGGGCAAGAATCACAAGAAATCCAACCACAACCCATGCCCACCAGCGATGCATGAAGTGGATCAAATAGGGGTCATTGTTGAACGCGCTCCAAGCGCCGACAGTCCAATCAATACCGCCTGGGACAAAAAAATCATTCATCAGCGGCCAGGTGTTGGAAATATAACCCGCATTCAATCCCGCTGTGTATGCGCCAAATAACAATTGAATGAACAGAACGACAATTGTGATCAATGCAAAGCCCGTCAGTTTTGCCGGTTGGCCATTTCCCTTCGCCTGCTGACGCAAATCCAAAGCCGTCCAGATCAATCCACCCAAAATGAACAGTGCCGTGAGCAAATGCACCGCCAAGCGAAAATGACTTACATCGGTGCGTTCGGTTAGCCCGCTACTCACCATCCACCAGCCTATGGCGCCCTGCAAGCCGCCTAGTGCCAGCAATGCTATCAGGCGCCCGTTATAGCCCGATGGTATAGCCCGTTTGATCGCAAACCAAAGCAAGGGCAACGCAAAGGCCAATCCAATCAGACGGCCAAGGAGTCGATGGACCCATTCCCAAAAATAGATATATTTGAAATCGGCCAGCGTCATGCCCGCAGGACCATTTATCTCCAGATACTCTGGAATTGTTTTGTACTTTTCGAATTCAAGAATCCAGTCGGCTTCATTCAGCGGTGGCAACGCTCCGGTTACAGGTTTCCATTCTGTTATCGATAGCCCCGATTCCGTTAGCCGCGTTATCCCGCCAACAACGACCATGATAAACACCAGAATAGCGACTCCAAAAAGCCAGTTCGCAATGGCGATGGGTTGTGGTTTTCGCATCGAATCTGATAGCCTCTGGGTATTGGAATCGGACATTGGGCGGCTATCTGATATCAAAAGCAGGAATGGGCAAGAAAAAAGCCAAAAATCCGATCACTATTGCAAATGATATGTTGTATCTTAACACCTTTGGGCCTATCTATGCGGAATACAATAAACAAGTGAGAAACCGAGTCGTGTTTTCGGCAGCAAATATCTGGAACAAAGACGGCCTATTGGACAAAGATGGTCTGTGGGATCGCGTTGCTGTGCTGATTTCCGGCCTGTGCGTTGTTCATTGCATCGGCACCATGATCTTTGTGGCTCTTTTATCCTCTGCCGGTGGAATGCTGCTCGATCCTCTAGTCCATGAAATCGGACTGGGTATCGCCATTGCGCTGGGCATTTTTACATTGGGCCGCGGTGTTATGGACCATGGCTATATTATGCCCGCTGCAGTTGGCGGATTAGGGCTAGGCATGATGATGGGTGCTATCACCTTGGGCCATGAAGGTGGTCATGGCGGAGCGGAAATAATTTTTACTGTTTTGGGTGTAGGCGTGCTTGCGCTCGCCCACGACCTTAATTACCGGGCCACTCATTAAGTTACGGGCGGAAAGCCAGCTTTTGTAGGCCAAATTGGCTGCTCCTTGCCCCCAGACCCAAAACACCCTAAATCACCCCTATGGGAAAACATAATCATCATGAACATCACGGTGAATTGCTAGCCGATGCCGCGCGCGCCAATCTGGAAAAATCTGGCGAGAAATGGACCGAAACACGGGCCGCCATTTTTGAAGCTCTTTCGGGTTTTGTGCGACCGGCTTCCGCCTATGACATAGCAGAACTCGTTTCGGTGGCACGTGGGAAACGTGTTGCTCCGAATAGCGTCTATCGAATTCTTGACCTGTTTGTCGCCAAAAACCTGGCGATGCGGGTGGAAAGCGCCAATGCCTATATCGCCAACAGCCACCCAGGTTGCGAGCATGATTGCATCTTTCTGGTCTGCGATACCTGCGGAGAAGCAACCCATGTCGATGATGATCCGGTATCGCAACAAGTCCGCAATGTTGCGCTGGAACAGGGGTTCAATTCCATTCGCCCTGTAATCGAAGTCCGCGGCGTTTGCCAAAAGTGCAGTTAACAGGACATGCTTGTCAGCCTATATTCAGCATGACCCTGTTGAATGATCGACAGATGGCGGCACTACCGCTAAGATATGCGCGAAACACGGAGTAATTATGTCGGGTCCCAATACACCGCTTCTGGATGAAGTGACTTATCCAGAAGATTTGCGAAAACTGAAACCCACGCAACTCCGCCAATTTGCAGACGAATTGCGCGCTGAAGTCATCGATACCGTATCTTCAACTGGCGGTCATCTGGGTGCGGGCCTGGGCGTGGTCGAACTGACTACGGCGATTCATTACGTTTTCAATACACCTGATGACCGGCTTATCTGGGATGTTGGCCACCAATGCTATCCGCATAAAATATTGACGGGACGTCGCGATCAGATTCGTACCTTGCGTCAGGGCGGTGGGCTTTCCGGCTTCACCAAGCGCGCTGAAAGTGAATATGATCCTTTTGGAGCTGCGCATAGCTCCACCTCGATTAGCGCGGCATTGGGCTTTGCGATCGCTAACAAACTCAACGACAAACCCGGCCGCGGCATAGCCGTGATCGGTGATGGTGCGATGAGCGCAGGCATGGCTTATGAGGCGATGAACAATGCCGAAGCGGCTGGTAATCGATTGATTGTCATTCTCAACGACAATGACATGTCTATCGCACCGCCGGTTGGCGGCCTTTCCGCCTATCTGGCTCGCATTGTTTCTTCCCGCGAATTTTTGGGTGTACGCGAACTGGCGCGCCGTATTGCACGCAAGCTGCCCAAACCGCTCCATGATGCTGCACGCAAAACCGATGAATATGCCCGCGGCATGACTATGGGAGGCACGCTGTTCGAGGAACTGGGTTTCTATTATGTGGGCCCGATTGATGGCCATAATATGGAACATCTGGTTCCCGTGCTTGAAAATGTTCGCGATGCTGCTGAGGGTCCATGCCTCATTCATGTCGTGACCGAAAAGGGCAAAGGCTATAAATATGCCGAAGAAGCCGCGGACAAATATCACGGCGTTGCCAAATTCGATGTGGTTTCGGGTAAACAGCACAAAGGCGCGGGCGGCGGACCTCCTGCTTATCAGAATGTTTTTGGTGAAACGCTTGCCAAACTGGCTGACAAAGACTCCCGCATCTGCGCAATCACCGCTGCCATGCCATCCGGCACCGGGGTCGACAAATTTGCAAAAGCCCATCCCGAAAAATCGTTCGATGTCGGGATTGCCGAACAGCATGGCGTTACCTTCGCCGCTGGGCTGGCAGCACAGGGCATGCGTCCCTTTGCCGCGATCTATTCCACTTTCCTGCAGCGGGCCTATGATCAGGTCGTGCATGATGTTGCGATACAGAATCTGCCGGTGCGTTTTGCCATAGACCGCGCTGGCCTGGTCGGCGCCGATGGTTGCACCCATGCCGGATCGTTTGACATTACCTATCTGGCTACGCTTCCCAATATGGTCGTCATGGCTGCCGCGGACGAGGCGGAGCTGGCCCATATGACCTATACCGCCGCCGAATATGACGACGGCCCCATTGCCTTTCGCTATCCACGCGGCAATGGCACCGGCGTTGAAATTCCTGCCGTTCTGGAGAAACTGGAAATTGGCAAAGGGCGCATTGTCAAAGAAGGCAGCAAGGTTGCCATCCTGTCACTCGGTGCGCGTCTGGAAGAAGCTAAGAAAGCTGCAGAACGATTGGAAGCCAAGGGGCTTAGCACCACTGTGGCCGACCTGCGTTTCGCCAAGCCGTTGGATGAAGAGCTGATCCGCAAATTACTCACCACGCATGAAGTGGCTGTGACCGTCGAAGAAGCCGCCGTGGGTGGGTTAGGCGCACATGTGCTTACTTATGCTTCAGATAGCGGACTTACGGACGCGGGCCTAAAAATCCGCACCCTGCGCTTACCGGATGTTTTTCAGGATCATGACAAGCCGGAATTGCAATATAAGGAAGCGGGTCTGGATGCAGATGGCATTGTAGAAACGGTGCTCAAGGCACTGCGTCACAACAGCGCCAATGTTGAGGATGCCGGGGCAAGGGCTTAAGCTATTTAATAACTGACTTGTTATCAGTGATTCCTGCGCTTAAGCGATGCTAATGCCTCCCGAATTCTCCCATATCGACCACTGGATATTTGATCTCGATAACGTGCTATATCCTGCCGAGTGCGATCTATTCGCGCTGATTGACATCAAGATGGGTGAGTATATCGCCAAAACGCTGGACTGCGACTATGCCGAAGCGCGTAAGGTCCAGAAGGCTTTTTTTCACGATCATGGCACAACGCTGGCCGGGCTGATGCATCATCACGGTACCGACCCCACTGACTTTCTCAACTATGTGCACGATATTGACATGAGTCGCTTGTCGCCAGCGCCCACAATGCGTGCCGCAATCGAAGCCTTGCCGGGTGAAAAACTGGTCTTCACCAATGCGGATCGCCCTTATGCCAAGCGCGTTCTTGAAAAGCGGGGGCTGGCCGATCTTTTTGACCAGATGCACGACATACTGGATACCGATCTGATCCCCAAACCGCAAAAGCCTGCTTATGACAGCATGGTTGCCGCTACCGGGATTGACCCGACCCGCGCGCTATTCGTTGAAGACATGGCGCGCAATTTGCGTCCCGCAAAGGATTTGGGCATGACAACCGTGTGGATCAATACCGGCGCAGAATGGGCTGGTCGTGAGCATGATCCAAGCTATATTGATATTGAGATACCCGATTTGGAAAGCTGGGTCACCGGCCTCCACACAACCAAGGAAACACAGACATTATGACCGCAGCATTGCAATCCGCCATCGAAGCAGCATGGGAAAAACGAGAATCGCTTAGTATTACATCTCAGGGCGAAGAGCGGGATGCGGTAAACGCGGCTCTGGAAATGCTGGATAACGGAACAGCCCGCGTCGCCGAAAAACAGGGTGACGAATGGGTGGTCAATCAATGGCTCAAGAAGGCCGTTTTGCTATCTTTTCGCCTGAACGACAACGAGGTAATGGAAGGCGTTGCTGGCGGAAACCATTGGGACAAAGTGCCCAGCAAGTTCAAGGACTGGGGCGAAAACCGCTTTCGCGAAGCCGGTTTCCGGTCAGTGCCCGGCTCGATAGTTCGCAAAGGCTCGTTTATCGGTAAGGGCGTCGTTTTGATGCCTAGCTTCGTCAATATCGGCGCCTATGTCGGTGAAGGTTCGATGGTCGATGGCTGGGCCACAGTGGGTAGCTGCGCACAGATCGGTAAAAACGTGCATATCTCCGGCGGCGCCGGCATTGGCGGTGTTCTCGAACCATTGCAGGCTGGACCGGTTGTGATTGAGGACGGCGCATTTATTGGTGCACGCGCAGAAGTTGCCGAGGGCGTCCGTATCGGTGAAGGCGCGGTATTGTCCATGGGCGTCTATCTGGGCGCTTCCACCAAGATTGTTGACCGGATAACCGGCAAAATCTGGATCGGTGAAGTGCCACCTTATGCCGTGGTTGTACCGGGTACTTTGCCGCCAAAAGCGAATGTCGATGGCGTTCCGGGTCCCGCACTTTACTGTGCGGTAATTGTCAAAACGGTCGACGCACAAACTCGTTCGAAAACCGGCATAAATGATCTGTTGCGCGACTAATGGGTGTCGAAAGCAAACCGATTAAGATAACACTGGGTGAAAATGATCACCCTTATCGAAACGGCGCGTGGACTCCCAATTTTGAAGAGGTCAGTGCTGATGATATGGAGATCATCGGAACAATTCCTTCCGACATTGACGGGATTTATGTTCGCAATACTGAAAACCCGATCCATGACTCGATAGGCCGCTATCATCCATTTGATGGCGACGGGATGATCCACACAATCAGGATCAAAGACGGCAAGGCAATCTATCGGAACCGCTTTGTTCGCACCGAAGGCTTCGCTGCCGAACAGGATGAAATCGGTCCGTTATGGGCAGGGATTATGGGTAAACCGGGCGCCTCCAAACGACCGGGCTGGGGCGCGCATGGCGCGGTCAAGGACAGTAGTTCCACCGATGTCGTTGTGCATGCCGGAAAGATTCTCTCGACCTTTTACCAATGCGGTGAGGGCTATCAACTTGATCCGGAAACGTTGGATACGCTCGGTACCGCCGATTGGGTCCCCGAAGATGGTATCTCCGCGCACCCCAAAGTCGATGAGAAAACCGGCGAATTGATGTTTTTTAACTATTCAACCAAAGCGCCCTTTTTACATTATGGTGTCGTAGGGCCGGACGACCAGCTCAAACATTTTATACCGATTGAGTTACCCGGTCCGCGGCTGCCGCATGATATGGCATTTTCCGAAAATTACGCCATCTTCAACGATTGCCCGATGTTCTGGAAGGAAGAATTGCTCGATCACGGCCTGCGCATTCCCGCCTATCATGATGATATGCCTACCCGTTTTGGAATCATCCCGCGCATGGGCCAGACCGAGGACATAAAATGGTTTGATGCCAAGCCGACCTATGTGCTGCACTGGGCCAATGCGTTTGAAGATGGCGATGATGTGGTTCTCGATGGTTATTTCCAGAATGATCCCGTGCCGCCACCGCTAACCGATTTCCCGTCCGGCTATGAAAGCATGGGCGCGAGCATAGATTTGCATAGCTTCAAACCCGAGCTGCACCGCTGGCGTTTCAATATGAAAACCGGAGAGACGTCCGAAGAGACATTATTCGACGAGTATCCGGTCGAGTTTGGCATGTTTAACCAGCAGATCGCCGGTCTATCCTATCGATACACCTATAGCGTGACCGGCCACCCCGGATGGTTCCTGTTCAACGGACTGGTCAAACATGATCTGGAAACAGGCAAGGCAGAACGCTACTATTTTGGTGATGATCGCTTTGGTTCCGAGGCTCCATTCATTCCACGCAAAAACGCGCAATCGGAAGATGACGGCTATTTGATCAGCTTCATAACGGACATGGCGCAGGATCGTAGCGAATGTATCATCGTGGACGCGAAGGATGTTGCTGCCGGTCCGGTCTGCCAGATCATCTTACCGCACAGAATTTGCAGTGGCACCCATGCGACATGGGCTTCGGCGGAACAAATAGGCGAAGATTAAACCTTCGGCTGTTGCTGTGTGGCACAATGAATTCCGCCACCGCATTCTCCGATAGGATCGATATTGAGCATCACGATTTCGCGATCCGGATATAGCTCGCCCAGCGTTTCCTTCGCTTCTGCGTCGACTTCCCGATCACCAAATTGAGCGGCAATAACCGCGCCGTTGCAGACATAATAGTTTACATAGGACGCCACAAAGTCTTCTGCTTCTACGCGAATGTCATAGGGCTGTGGCAGCACGACTATCTCAAATTTCTTGCCATTGGCATCGCTGGCCGCCGCCAGTATGTCGTGCGTTTCATAGGCCGACGCTGCGAAAGGATCATCTCTTATATCTTCTTCATCCGGTAGCTGGATCAGGATGGTACCCGGCTCGGTAAAGCGGGCCAATGCGTCGATATGAAAATCAGTGATATCCAGAGCCTTGACGCCCGGTGCCCAGATCATCTTTTTCCCGCCAACCGCCTCCAGAATTTTCGCCTCTATGTCTGCGCGTGTTCCCCTGTTGCGATTATCAATCACCCAGCTTGATTCATGAGCGATGACGATGCCTTCACCGTCGGATTCCAGCCCGCCCGGCTCGCCAACCAGACCGTTGTCGCGCAGCGGCAACTCCATGCGTCTGGCGATGGCAGCGGCAATCTTTCCATCATTGCCATGCACCTGCTTGTCACCCCAGCCGTTAAAATTAAAATGGCTGATGGCAAGATCGCCTGCTTCATTGCGGACAAAGCAGGGGCCAGCATCGCGGCACCACAGGTCATCGGTCGGAACGTCCCAGACTTCGACACCTTCCGATAGCTTTTCGCGAGCGGCTCCCTCAAACTGCCTATCCATCAGCATCACGACCGGTTCAAATTCGGCAATCGCATTGGCAACATCAGCGATACTCTGTTGCAGCATGTCCAGAAACACAGGATCGGGATGCACGATTGTGCTGACCGGCCATTGCATGAAGGTCCGTTCATGCGGGTCGCGTTCTTCGGGCATCCAGAATTTTGGATTTGTCATCTCAGCGGGCGCTGCACAGGCGGTGAATGATGGTAAAGCGGCCAGCGTACCCAGCATCCCCGCTCGTTTGGTGAAGCTTCGCCGCGTGATCAATCAAACAGCTCGCCATCTATTTCTTTGCCCGCGGGTGGTTTCAACCCCAGATGTTGCCACCCGCGATCATTCAAGGTTCGTCCTCTCGCGGTGCGGGCGAGCAAGCCTAGTTGGATCAAATACGGCTCAATCACTTCCTCGATTGTATCGCGCGGTTCGCTGAGGCCAGCCGCCAGAGTTTCCACCCCGACCGGACCGCCTTTATAGATATCCGCAATCATATGCAGATAGCGGCGGTCCATTGCATCGAGGCCGATGCTGTCTACTTCCAGCCGCGTTAGAGACTCATCCGCGGTTTTCTTATCTACGGTCGGCGAACCCGCAACATTGGCAAAATCCCGCACCCGGCGGAGCAGCCGGCCGGCAATACGCGGGGTGCCACGGGCGCGGCGGGCGACTTCGGTGGCTCCATCGGGTGCGATGGCCAGATCGAGTAATTTTGCGGCGCGGTGGACGACTTTTTCCAGTTCTTCGGTGGTATAAAAGTTCAGCCGTACCGGAATGCCGAAACGGTCGCGTAACGGTGTCGTCAGCAGACCCTGCCTTGTGGTGGCGCCGATCAGTGTAAATTGCGGCAGGTCGATGCGCACCGATCTTGCCGATGGCCCTTCACCAATGATCAAATCGAGCGCGCGATCCTCCATCGCTGGATAGAGCACTTCCTCCACCACTGGATTGAGCCTGTGAATCTCGTCAATGAAGAGGACATCGCCCTCTTCAAGGTTCGTCAGCAAAGCCGCAAGATCGCCAGACTTGGCAATGACCGGCCCCGATGTAGCGCGAAAACCGACACCCAGTTCGCGCGCAATAATCTGCGCCAGCGTGGTCTTACCCAGTCCTGGTGGTCCAAAGAATAATACATGATCCAGCGCCTCGCTGCGCTTCTTTGCGGCTTCGATAAACACACGAAGGTTGCCGCGCGCCGCCTCTTGTCCGATAAATTCGTCAAGCGTTTTGGGACGTAAGGCGGCATCGATATCTTCGACCTTGCGTTCGGGTGATTGGAGGCGGTCCTCAGTCATTTTTAATCATCTAACATCACTGGAGCTGATTTCTGCTTGTCATTCTCAATATTGGTTGGGCTTTTCTCAACTGAGGGTTTTGGATTCTCCGCTTGAATTTGATGCCCCGGTGATTCGTAAATTGCACTGTAAGCGGCAATTCCCAGCCCAACTGAAAACATCGTCACTGAAAAATACCCAGCCACGCGGGACCAAAGGCCCAATTTTGAAGCTTTTTTTACGTTTCCCGCCAATGTCTTTTGCTTATCTTCGTCAATCTTTCCAGTTGTTTTGGTAACAATCCAAAACTCCTGCATTTCAACAATAGGCTGTATGAGTTTCTGATTGGCCCGTTGCCCGAAGACGGCAATCAATAATGCACCAATAATTCCGAGATAAAATGCTCCGCCGGCCAACAACTTAGAGAGTAAATCAATTTGGTCGATGCCAAAAATTGCGAACCCTGCGCCAGAATTTAGCGTCAACAACGAAGCAAGAAGCCACTTGAAAGTATTCGAATGTTCCGAAATGGCTAGTGAACGTGCTTGCCCAAAAAAATCCACTGCATTCTCGGCAATCGCCTTTACAACTTCATCATCAAGTACACCCGATCCACCGTCCATCACTTAGCCGCTTTCTTCAACGCCAGCCTAACCAATGCATCCAGAGTAGCCCCGTCACCTGCTTCCGCATCTGCCGCAGCCACTGCCGCGCTCGCATCCGCCGGTTTGAAGCCGAGATTTTGTAGCGCACTGACCGCATCGGCGCTGTTGTTGGAGGGCGCGTGGACCGCACCGCCTGCGCCGACGATTGGATCGGCAACCAGTCCACCGGCCTTGTCCTTCAGTTCATTCACAATCCGCAGCGCCAGTTTTGGTCCCACACCATTGGCGCGCGAAACCATCGCCTTGTCGCCGGTCGCTATCGCGCGGCTAATCTCGCCCGGTTCGAGAGCCGACAGGATTGCCAGCGCAACCTTCCCGCCGACACCCTGCACCGAAATCAGCAGTCGGAACCAGTCGCGTTCGCTGGCCGAGGCAAAGCCCATCAGCCGCATATCGGTCTCGCTCACCTGCATTTCTGTATAGATGGTCGCGCCGTCGCCGACACCGCCAATGGCAGAGATGGTGCGCGAAGAGGCAAAAACCAGATAGCCGACACCCTGCACATCCAGCACGATATTATCGGTGCCGATTTCGTCGATTATTCCGGTCAGTTTTGCAATCATGAAGGTGTTTTAGCGTGACAGGCGAATCTGTCGAGTTTTTGTTTTGTTCTTTTTTCCTCAACGCTTTCTATGATGCGCGTGGGTGATGGCAACAGCCAGCGCATCGGCCGCATCGGCGCCCGCCAACTTTACACCGGGAAGCAAAATTTTGATCATCGCCTGAATTTGATCTTTGTCCGCCTTGCCAACACCAACGACTGATTTCTTAACGGCCCGTGCCGCATATTCCCCGACTTCAATGCCGGTCCGTGATGCGCCCAGCAAAACAACCCCGCGCGCCTGCCCCAGCTTCAACGTGCTCTGCGGGTTGGAGTTGACGAACACCTCCTCCACCGCCGCGGCATCCGGCTTATATTCAAGCAACAGGTCGGTAAGCTCGAGATCCAGTTTCAGCAGCCGGCTTGCCAATGCCATTTTCGGATCGGTCTTTATCTGGCCATTGGCAATATGCGAAAGCCGGTTACCTTCGGAACTGATAACGCCCCAGCCTGTTATACCCAGACCGGGATCAAGACCCAAAATGATCATGCCCCCATGATCATTCGGCGTTCAGTTTTTCCATGATCTCGTCGGATACGGAAAAATTGCCCCAAACAGTCTGGACATCGTCGTCATCTTCAAGCGCGTCGATGAGGCCCATAATGGCAACTGCCTGTGCTTCATCCACTTCAACCTCGACTGTCGGGCGCCAGGCCAATTTCACACTCTCGGCTTCACCAAGCGTCTTTTCGAGTGCGCCAGATACTTCATGCAAATCTTCCATCGCGGTCCAGATTTCATGGCCATCTTCGGAGGATGCGATATCATCTCCGCCCGCTTCCATAACCGCTTCCATTACAGTATCTTCGTCACCTGCACTGGCCGGATATTGAATGTAGCCCACATGATCAAAGCCGTGGGATACTGAACCCGTCTCCCCAATGTTTCCGCCGTTGCGCGAGATGATTGTGCGTACATTGGTAAAAGTACGATTGGTATTGTCGGTCAGCGTTTCGATAATCAAAGAGACGCCACCGGGACCAAATCCTTCATAGCGTACTTCATTATAATCGTCGCCTTCGTTGGCAGACGCTTTATCAATAGCCCGCTGAATACCGTCTTTCGGCATCGATACCGCTTTGGCGTTGTTCACCGCAAGGCGCAGACGCGGATTCATATCCGGGTCCGGCATGCCGGATTTTGCGGCAACCGTGATCTCTCGGCTCAGCTTTGAAAATTGCGCCGAGCGCTTCTTGTCCTGCGCGCCTTTGCGATGTTTGATATTGTTGAATTTACTATGGCCTGCCATGCGATCTATCCGTTGCTATATTAATAGTATTTGAGGCTCTTTGCCGTATGTTGACGGCCAACTCAACCATTGGATAGGCCGAATAAAGATACAATGAACCGTTTGAAACAGACTGCTAGCGACTGGATTGCTTTTATCAAAGCACCAACGCTGGATTTGCCCATGCAGGAACGATCCGCATTACGCGACGTTGGATGGCTGTTTGCACTTAACTGCTTAATCGTAGCGGCGATTGCCGCTGTTCTGTTTCCTGCGATGTTGCTGTTCGACGTAGAAATGTCGAATGACATGTCCGAGCTGTTCAAGCGACCAATCTGGCAGATATTAGCGATTGTCGTAATTGTGGGCCCGATTACAGAAGAACTGGTTTTTCGTTCGTGGATTAGCGGAAATCCCAAATTGCTATTGTTGCTAGGCGGTATCCTAATCTGGTTTGGCGGGTCTTACAGCCTCGCACAGGTTGGATTTACCGGCGCAAACCCGATCCCGCTAATCATATTGACGGCCATCATTGCCGTTGCGGTTTTGGTTGGTCAGATTCGATATTGGAAACGACCATCGCCAGTCTGGTATGCACGAATATTTCCGGTTATTTTTTGGGCTCAAGCGCTGCTCTTTGGATTTATTCACGTGTTCAACTATGCTGGCGACAATCCAACTGCACTGCTGCCGCTTGTGTTGCCACAGTTGGTGGGCGGCTTGATCTGGGGCTATGCACGCATAAAATATGGCTGGTGGAGCAACATCGTGATGCATATGGCCTATAATTTGCTGGCAACCAGTGGATTGCTTTACATGTTGTTCACCGGCGGCGAAATGGTCAGCTCATAGCAATCGTTGCATCCACTGTACGTCCCGCCAAGCACCCATTTTCCACCCCACTTCCCGATAAATGCCAACAGAGGTAAATCCGGATGACTGGTGCAATCCCACGCTTGCATCGTTCGGCAGCGCTATACCAGCAAACAGAGCGTGAAATTTCCGCTCTTTCAAACGCGCAAACAGAGCATCATAGAGGGTGCGACCAATTCCTTGTCGTGAAAAAGCCGGATCGACATAAACAGTGACATCACAGCTATGTTGATAGGCCTCACGGGAACGGTGCCCGGAGCCATAGGCATAGCCAGTAATCTTTCCGCCTATGTCGGCAACCAGCCAGTCATGGAATTCCAGAGCACGTTTGATGCGAAACTCCATTTCAATCTTGTCGGGAGGCACGGATTCAAAACTGACCCAGCTATCGGTCACAAACGGTGCGTAAATTTCAGCGCATTGACCGGCATCTTTTACAGTTGCCGGTCGTACTTGCATCAAGCCAGTCCGAGCGCCGATTTATAGGTGTCTAGAATTGCTTCCATTTCCTGACGATCATGCGTTTCCATTTTTCGTAACCGAACAATCTGGCGCATGATTTTTGGATCATAGCCTTGCGATTTGGATTCGGCGTAGACATCGCGAATATCATCAGCAATGCCCTTTTTCTCTTCTTCCAGTCGCTCTATGCGCTCAATAAACAGACGCAGCTGATCTGCGGCAACATTGCCTTCGCTCATTCTAACATTCCCTTGAAATTCTATGTTTGGATTCGGATGCCGTCTTTACGCATTCACTGCGTTTTTGGCCACGCTTTCCTTCATCTTTTTCAGACGTTCTGGCGTTGCTTCGGTTTGATATTTCTTCTTCCAATCCTTCGATGGCATACCATGAATAGCTTCCCGGGCCTCATCCTTTGTCATTTCACCTCCGGCGTCATTGGTTGCTTCCATGACCCAGTCGGCCAGGCAATTGCGGCAGAATCCGGCCAGTCCCATCAAGTCAATATTTTCCGCATCATGGCGATGCTGGAGATGGCTTACCAAACGGCGAAAGGCAGTCGCTGCCGCTGCATCTGAAATTTCTTTTGTCATTGTTGTCACTTCCGTTGCAATTTGTTTTTATCCTGTCATGAAATGGGAACAAGACGCGCAAAGTAAAGCGCGAAGTAACAGGAAATATGCCAATGGCATCGCATAAATTCTCCCGCGACCGCAAGGTAAAGGTGCTTGCCACGCTGGGTCCTGCCAGCGGCAGTCCAGAAATGATCGAAAAAATGTTCCATGCAGGGGTGGATGCATTTCGCATGAATATGAGTCATGGCCAACATAAAGCGCATGCCGAAAACGTAGAATCCATCCGTGCGCTGGAGAAAAAAGTCGGAAGGCCGATTGCAATACTGGCCGATTTGCAGGGACCGAAATTGCGGATTGGAGTCTTTGCAAAAGGACCGGTTACGCTGAAAACTGGTGCAAAATTTGTTCTGGATAATCAACGGAAAAAAGGTGATGTAAAGCGCGTTACGCTACCTCACAAAGAGATATTTGAAACGCTGCAGCCAGAACAGATATTACTGCTGGACGATGGAAAAATCCGGCTAAAAGTGCTGGAGAATGATGGCAATGCGATCCTGACCGAAGTTCTGACAGGTGGCACATTGTCAGATCGCAAGGGTGTGAATGTCCCAGATGCAGTATTGCCCCTAACCGCGCTCACCGAGAAAGATCGCAAGGATCTTACGTTTGCATTGGAACAGGAAGTTGACTGGATTGCGCTCAGCTTTGTTCAGCGCCCGGAAGACGTGGCGGAAGCCAGACGATTGATCAATGGAAAAGCAGCTTTGCTTTCCAAGATAGAAAAACCGGCGGCAATCGAGCGGTTGGATGAGATTTTGGAATTGTCCGATGCTGTTATGGTGGCAAGAGGAGATTTGGGCGTAGAGTTGCGGCCTGAGCATGTGCCACCACTGCAGAAAGAAATTGTGTCTAAGGCGCGAAAAATGGGTCGTCCTGTTGTGGTCGCCACGCAAATGCTGGAATCCATGATCACGTCGCCAACCCCTACACGGGCCGAGGTGTCGGACGTTGCTACCGCAATCTATGATGGCGCTGATGCGATCATGCTTTCCGCTGAATCAGCCGTTGGTAAATGGCCAATTGAATCGGCTACGATGATGGATCGCATTGCTGAACGGGTGGAGAATGATGAATCCTATGCTCGGCGTGTTCATTTTACCGAGACTCTGCCCGATGAAACCACTGCCGACGCGCTGGCTGCAGCCAGCTATAATATCGCACGAACAGTCGAAACTTCGGCCATTGTATGCTTTACGACGTCTGGCTCCACTGCCCGTCGCATGGCCCGTGAACGTCCTTCGGTGCCGTTACTGGTGCTGACGCCAAACCGAAAGACAGCGCGGCGGGTTGGTTTGCTGTGGGGCGCGCACGCGGTTGTAACACGCGATGTTTCCAATTTTGAAGAAATGATCGAAAAGGCAAAACGTATGGCGCTACGTCACAAATTGGGCGAAGCCGGTTCACGTTTGATTGTTTGTGCGGGTGTTCCGTTTGGCACACCTGGCTCGACCAATTTATTGCATGTGGTAAGGCTAACCGGAAATGAGCTAAAGCGCAGTTAAAGCAATCCCAAATCGTCAAGATCAGATTCAAGCAGCGAGGCGTTTTGAAACAAATGTCCACGGATGCCCACACCCTCGCATCCCTCAATATTCTCTTGCCTGTCGTCTATAAACAGACATTGGTCGGCGGCGCGGTTAAAACGTTGCAAAGCTAGCCGATAAATATCCGGGTCAGGCTTTACCATCCTCTCCTCTCCTGAGATCAGAATATCTTCGAAATGGTCAAAAACTGCCTTGTCCGCGCGAAAAGGAGGCCAGAATTCTGCAGAAAAATTAGAAAGCCCAAACAACGGCACCCCTGCTTCAGACAAGCGTCTAATTAGCGAACTAATGCCGTCAATCTCACCGGGGTTGGTTTCGTTAAACCGATGCTGAAAGAGGGCGATGCGATTTGCCTGTTCCGGGTATTCTGCAATGAGCTCTGCACTGGTATCGGCAAATGCCCTGCCTGCATCATGCTGAAAATGCCATTCGGGAGTCACGACATTGGTCAGAAACCAGTCAAGCTCGTCGGCATCGTCAATGATCTTTTCGTATAGAAACCGAATATCCCACCGGGAAATTACATTTCCGATGTCAAATATTACTGTGTCAATTTGCGAGATGGTAGTTTGCCTCTACCTAACAGGCGTGATTAGCCCTGGCGCGCTTTAAACCGGCGATTCGTTTTATTGATCACATAGGTGCGACCATGACGACGAATAACGCGGCAATCACGGTGACGGTTTTTAAGCGACTTCAAAGAGTTGCGGACTTTCATTTTGGTACCACGCCTTAATCTATAAAATTTCTTGAGAACGGCCTAAACCGTTTGCAGACGGTGCAGTTAGGGTCGATTCTGGCTAAAGTCAAGCAGGGTAAAAGCCTATTCTCCGCGAATTTCGCTCAATTTTCGTTCCCACGCCAATGCATGAGTTACAATTTCGTCCAGATCCGCATGTTTCGGCTGCCAAGGAAAGCTATTCATGATGGCACGATTGTCCGAGATCAGAGAGTCTGGATCTCCCGCCCTTCTTCCCTCCAAAATGCGGTTTATCTTCAAATTTGTGACACGGTCTACGGCATCGAGCACCTCCATGACCGAAAACCCGCGTCCATAGCCGCAATTCAGAAGATGATTCCGATCAGGATTGTCTATCAAAGTTTCTAGCGCAAGGACATGGGCAGCCGCGAGATCTGACACATGGATATAGTCACGCACACCAGTCCCATCAGGAGTGTCATAGTCGGTGCCGAAAACGGCAACATTGTCTCGTTTTCCCAATGCAGCCTCGACGGCGACCTTTATCAGATGCGTAGCACCCGCAGTGGATTGCCCGGTTCGAGCCAGCGGATCTGCACCAGCCACATTGAAATAACGTAGCGCGCAAAAGTTGAAATCATGCGCGGCCGATACATCGCGTAACATATACTCGGTCATCAACTTGGACATGCCATAAGGATTAATTGGAACCTGTGGGGTCTCCTCAGTCACCGGACTTTCTTCCGGGATGCCATAAGTTGCTGCGGTTGACGAAAAAATGAAATGCTTCACATTGCCATTGACGGCCGATTCGATCAGGCTGCGGCTCTTGCTGCTGTTATTATGATAATATTTCAGGGGATTTTCAACCGACTCGGGAACAATTATCGATCCTGCAAAATGCATGATTGCACCGATATTCTGCTCTTCGATGATGCGCGCAATTAGCGTGCTATCTTCAATATCACCTTCGTAAAAGGCCACCTCATCCGGAACCGCCCATCGAAACCCAGTGGTCAAATTGTCGACTACGGCGACTTTCCAACCGCTATCCAGCAAAGCCAAAACAGCATGACTGCCAATATAGCCGGCACCGCCAGTCACTAAAATGGTAAAGCGATCCGTCATGTTCAGGCCCCTGCAACGATCAACATAATATCGCCCACATAACGCAATTATCTGTGAAATCTATTAACCTTGCTGTTGATGGATGCAATTTTTTACCTTCCGGTGGCCAAAAATCGGCTATCGTCGGATAAAGTTCATGGCGGGGTAAAGGTTATGGAGAAGTTTCAAAGAGTTATCGTGATCGGATTGTTGGCAAGTGGCCTGACTGCTTGCATGGCAACAACGCCACCGGTTGAAGTAACACGCTTTCACACTGCTCAGGACCAGCAATTTGCCTTTGGATCGGTAGAGGTTGTTTCAGCTCAGAACACAGCTGAGAGCAACAGCCTAGAACAAGGGACTTACGCGGCTGCCGTCATGCGGGAGTTGCAAACGGCAGGTTTTACCGACGCAGGCAATTTGTCAGCCGCAAGCGAATATATCGCACGATTGTCAATCGACCGATTTAAAATCGATGCAGCTGGCAGCAGGCGATCTCCGGTTTCCGTAGGTGTCGGTGGGAGTACCGGCAGCTATGGTTCCGGCATTGGATTGGGAATTGGTATCAATCTGAGCGGGCGGCCAAAAGACAAAATCGGCACCGAACTATCCGTACGCATCTCCCGCCGTTCAGATGATACAGTCGTTTGGGAGGGGCGTTCCTATGTCGAGGCAAAAGAAGGATCTCCGGCAGCACAACCAGGACTAGCGGCATCAAAACTGGCCGAAGCTTTATTCAGGGACTTCCCCGGGCAGTCAGGAGAGACTATCAGGGTGCCATGAGCATTCAGATAAACAGCGCCTTCGATAGCGGAAATATCGAGATTCACAGTATCAACGGCACAAAGGCCGAGCTTTCCATTCGCAAGGACAAGGATAGCGATTTCTTCCAGTGGTTTCATTTTCGCGTTTCTTGCGAAATCGGCGATGAGTTGGAATTGCAAATCTCAGGCCTGAAAGACTCCGCCTATCCACAAGGTTGGCCAAATTACAAAGCCTGCGTCAGTGAAGACCGTGACTATTGGGGTCGTGCCGAAAGTGACTATGATGAAAACGCCGGTACACTCTCTGTAAGCTACACAGCATCCAGCAATATTGTCTGGTTTGCCTATTTTGCTCCTTATAGCATCGACCGTCACCATGATTTGATTTCGGAAGTCGCAGCGGTAGAGGGTGTAACCAGCCGAACATTGGGATACAGTTTGGAAGGACAGCCGATCGATTGCCTGACTATGGGCAATGGCGAAAAGCAGGTCTGGTTTTATGCGCGCCAGCATCCGGGCGAATCCATGGCCGAATGGTGGGCGGAAGGCGCATTGGAGATGCTCACAGATTCGGCTGATCCCCATGCCCGGATGTTGCTCGACAAATGTACATTGCATATTGTTCCCAATATGAACCCGGATGGGTCGTTCCGGGGTCATTTGCGGACAAACCACGTCGGCACCAACCTCAACCGGGAATGGGCCGAACCAACCGCGGAAAAATCACCAGAGGTTCTCTGCGTTCGCAGCGCAATGGATGAAAGCGGCGTGGATTTTGCAATGGATGTTCACGGCGACGAAGCCATTCCAGCCGTGTTTATCGCCGGATTTGAGGGCATTCCATCGATTACTGATCGACAATTGGAAAATTATCATGCTTTTCGTAACCGTCTGGCTCAGCGGACTCCTGATTTTCAGACTGAACTTGGCTATCCGACAGCCGCAGCGGGCAAGGCCAATCTAACCATGTCGACCAATCAGGTTGCTGAACGTTTTGGGGCAGTGGCGATGACATTGGAAATGCCATTCAAGGACAATCGCGATTTGCCCGATGGCGAGCAAGGGTGGTCGCCCGAGCGCTGTAAACTGCTCGCTCGCGATTGCCTGGCAACATTGGCGGAACAGATTGATACAATTTAGTCAGTTTAGATAAGCGGCATTAAACCGCATTTTGCTAGAACCGATCAACCCAATTCCAAGGTGCCTTCATGACCATCGACAACCATTCTGAAATTCGGGAAGAAGTCGCCAAACTTTGCAGCAATTTCCCCGGTCCCTATTGGCAGGAAAAGGATCGCAATCGCGACTATCCAACAGAATTTGTACAGGCGCTCACCAATGCCGGTTATCTGTCGGTCCTGATCCCGGAAGAATATGGGGGAGCGGGCTTGCCACTATCAGCAGCGGCAGCGATTCTCGAAGAAGTACAGGCACAGGGCTGCAATGGAAGCGCCTGTCATGCCCAGATGTATACGATGGGAACCGTATTGCGCCATGGTTCCGATGCGCAAAAAATTGAATATTTGCCTAAAATAGCCGCCGGAGAACTCCGCCTACAGGCCTTTGGTGTGACCGAACCGACCAGCGGAACCGATACTTTATCGCTCAAGACAACAGCAAAGCGGGACGGTGATGATTATGTAATCAACGGTCAAAAAATCTGGACCAGTCGCGCAGAACATAGCGATCTGATGATCTTGCTTGCCCGAACTAAGCCAAAAGAAGAGGTCAAAAAGCGGACCGAAGGTCTATCGGTTTTCATCCTCGATATGCAAAAAGCACTGGGCAACGGACTGACCATCCGCCCGATCGAAACGATGATGAACCATAACTCAACGGAGATATTTTTCGATAATGTTCGTGTGCCTGCAGCGAACCTGATCGGCGAGGAAGGGATGGGGTTTCGTTATATTCTATCCGGTATGAATGCCGAACGGATCCTGATTGCAGCGGAATGTATCGGTGATGCCAAATGGTTCATAAGAAAAGCCAGCGACTATGCCCGCGATCGCACAGTATTTCAGAAACCAATCGGCCAGAATCAGGGTGTGCAGTTTCCCATTGCCAAAGCTTACGCTCAGATGAAGGCTGCAGAACTCATGGTACATGATGCCATTGCCAAATATGAAGCCGGCGAAAATTGTGGCGCAGAAGCCAATATGGCAAAGATGCTGGCCGCCGATGCCAGCTGGGCCGCCGGAGAGGCCTGTGTACAGACCCATGGTGGATTTGGCTTCGCAACAGAATATGATGTGGAGCGAAAATTCCGCGAAACACGGCTTTATCAAGTCGCACCGATTTCAACCAACCTCATATTGTCATTCCTTTCCGAACATGTGCTCGATTTGCCAAGATCCTATTGAGCATCGCCTTTATTGACGGTGCTTAATTTTGCGCATAGGCATGCGCGAAATTAAGGAGAAAAATTATGCGTGAAGCAGTCATCGTATCTTATGCCCGCACGGGTCTTGCCAAAGCCGGCCGCGGCGGGTTCAATATTACCCCGCCTATGACTATGGCCGCTCATGCCATTAAACATGCCGTCGGAAAATCCGGTGTAGAAGCGGATTTTGTCGATGACAGCTTCATGGGCAATGTTTCGCATGGCGCGCCCAATATCGGACGCAATGCAGCACTTCTCGCCGGACTGTCAAAGACAACTGCTGGCGTAACTATAAACCGATTCTGTTCGTCGGGCATGCAGGCCATTGCGATGGCAGCCCATCATGTGAAAGTGGATGGTGCGGATTGTGTTGTTGCGGGCGGTGTCGAGAGCATTTCGATGCAGGGACAGCGTGCGCCGGAAGGGTCAATTGATAACGAAATTTTGAAAATCGCCCCTGCGATCTTCATGCCAATGATCGACACTGCCGACATCGTAGCCGACCGTTACAATGTCAGCCGCGAGTATCAGGACGAATATTCGCTGCAATCCCAACAACGCATGGCTGCCGCTCAGGAAGCCGGCCTGTTTGCTGATGAAATTGTACCGATGCAGACCAAGATGAAAGTCGTCGACAAGGAAACCAAGGAAGAGACGATCGTAGACTACACTGTGGATCGCGACGAATGTAACCGCCCAACGACAACACTGGAAGGTCTCGCCAAATTGCAGCCGGTAATGGGTGAAGGCAAGTTTGTCACAGCCGGCAATGCCAGCCAGCTATCCGATGGTGCCGCAGCCGTGGTTGTCATGGAAGCGAAGGAAGCGGAAAAACGCGGTCTTGAACCGCTAGGGCGTTTTGTTTCATGGGCAGTCGCTGGATGCGAACCAGATGAAATGGGTATCGGGCCAGTATTCGCGGTTCCCAAATTGCTCGAACGTCAAGGCCTGACAGTTGATGATATTGACATCTGGGAACTCAACGAAGCCTTCGCCAGTCAGTGCCTCTACAGCCGTGATCGTCTGGGTATCGATCCCGAAAAATATAACGTGAATGGCGGTTCCATATCTATTGGGCATCCATTTGGAATGACCGGCGCCCGTTGCGCCGGCCACCTGTTGCAGGAAGGCAAACGCCGTGGTGCAAAATGGGGCGTGGTCACCATGTGTATTGGCGGTGGTCAAGGTGGTGCTGGTCTGTTCGAGATATTTTCCTGACAACAGAAACAGGCATGCCAGTATTAGATGATAACGATGTCCAGCGGCGGCTGGATGAAGCGCTCGCGCACAGGGATTCCGTCTCTCCGGAGAAAATGATCCTTGGCCTGATGGGCACGTTTGACCTTGCCACAGATGGTCAGGATGAATTTACCTTTCCGGCAAAGGAAACAACCGCTCGCGAGCGCATCTTTGGCGGACAGGTTATAGCGCAAGCCCTGGTCGCGGCCGACCATACGGTCTATGACCAAAAAAGCATCCACTCGCTGCACAGCTACTTTTTGCGCGCTGGCGATGAGACCAAACCTTTGCATTTTCGGGTTCATCGGGATTTTGACGGCCGCAGTATATCCAATCGCCGGGTAGTCGTGCGGCAGGATGAAAAAGTGATATTCAATCTGACGGCATCATTTCAGAAAGCGGCAGAGGGATTGGCGCATCAAACGGACCTGCCGGATCTGCTCCCACCCGAAGACTGTGTGGGTGATATGGAGGCCATTGCTCGCAACCCTCAGATTGCTGATGAAAATATCAAGCGGATGAGCAACCCCTGGCCCTTCGAAATGCGGCGCCATCGCGAAAAAGACGGATCATCCGGGTCGCGCCAATATGAATGGCTCAAAGCTGTGGCACCACTGCCCGATGATCCCTTGATGCACCGAGCCGCGCTTGGCTTTGCCTCGGACATGGGATTGCTCTCTACCTCGATGATCCCCCACAATCTGCACTGGTCGACGCCTGGCATGTTCACAACCAGCCTTGATCACGCCATGTGGTTCCATGACGATTTTCGCGTCGACGAATGGTTTGTCTATGTCATGGACTGCGACTGGACTGGCCATGCGCGTGGTCTCAATCGCGGTACGATTTACACGCAAGATGGTCGGATGATTGCCTCAGCAGTGCAAGAGGGCATGATACGTTTCAATCCGCCGACCGAACAAATCTAGTGGTCAAAACGCTCCTGTAATTTTTGCATGCCCCCGATCCAGCGGTCATAATTATTGGCTTTGGCCTTGAGATAATCACCCACTTCCGGATGTGGCAGAACCAGAAACTCTTTCTTGGCGATGGCTTCAACACAGGCATCGGCAACGACTTCGGGTTCGAGCATGCCATTCATCGCAACCACGGAATCTTTGAGCCCAGCGGTCATTGCCGTAGCCACTCCTTGAGGACAAAGCACTGAAACACCGAGTCCCTTGCGTCCATGGGTCAGCGCCAACCATTCGGCAAAAGACACGGCTGCATGCTTGGTTACCGCATAGGGAGCAGAACCGATCTGACTAAGCAAGCCGGCAGCTGAGGCGGTGTTAAGCAGATAACCGCCACCACGTTCCAGCATTTTGGGCACCAGATGCCGGGCGGCCCAAATATGGCTCATAACGTTGATTTCCCAGATGTTCTGCCAGACTTCATCAGGAGCCTCTGCACCACCTGGCGCGCCAATGCCCGCATTAGAACAGAACAGGTCGATTGGTCCAATATTCCGTTCGACGGTATCGATCAGGTTGACAATATCACCTTCCAGGCCAACGTTGCAGACAATGGCTGTGCCGCCAACATTATTCGCTACATCCTGCAATGCATCTTCGGTAATATCGGCACAAACCACGGCTTTTGCACCACCGTCAGCGAAGCGTTTGGCCAGAGCAGCGCCAATACCGCTGGCAGCACCGGTTACGACGATAATCTTGTCTTTGATTTCCATTGATAGTCCTTTGAATCAGAATAAGTTGTTCTAGAATAAGTCTTTCAGATCACGTTTCATGATTTTGCCATTCGGGTTGCGCGGCAGGCTATCTTCGCTGAACAGAATTTTTACGGGTACCTTGAACGCAGCCAACCGTTCTCGCACCCAGTCCTTCAACTCTTGTTCGGTAGCTGTTTGTCCAGCACTCAAATGCACAACCGCAGCGGGTTCTTCGCCCAATGTGCGATGATCAATTCCAATCAGAGCCGCATCAATGACAGCAGGATGATCATAAAGAACATTTTCAACCTCAGACGAATAAATATTCTCACCGCCGCGGATTATCATGTCCTTCGCCCGGTCAGCAATATAGCAACAGCCTTCTTCATCCAGATATGCAAGATCGCCGGTGCGGACCCAGCCATTCACAAAGGTTTCGGCAGTCGCCTCTGGACGATTCCAGTAGCCTTTGACAATCATCGGACCACGCGCCCAAAGCTCGCCCACTTCTCCAACCGGAAGTTCGGTAGTACCGTCTTCGGTCATGATCTTGAGGTCAGCAGAAGCCGTGGGAGGACCACAACTTTTTGGTTTGCTGAGATAATCTTCGGCCAGATTGGTGGTTACGGTGGCCATGGTTTCTGTCATGCCCCAGCCATTGCTGGGCAGTGCACCGAAGGTTTCAAAAATTTTCTGCGCGAGCTCTGGAGCTGATGGAGCCCCGCCATAGCCGATGGATTCAAGCGAGCTCAGGTCGTAATTCTCCCGCTCAGGATGTTCGATCAGTTGCCAGGCAATGAAAGGAACGCCGCCAGTCTGATTGACCTTTTCACGTTCAATAATCTGCATCGCTTCCACCGTGTCCCATTTATGCATGAAGATCATTTTATGTCCGGAATGCACGGTGATCATCATACCAGCAGAACAGGCGGTGCAGTGGAACATCGGAACGACTGTAAGGCCTACCCGTTTTGTGGGCTCTGGTGTTTCTTCACCGCGGCGGACATAGGCAGCCGCTCCGGCATAGGCCGAAGTCACGGCATTGCTGGTTATATTGCGATGACTGCCCAAGGCACCTTTGGGTTGACCGGTCGTGCCACTGGTATAGAAAATTGTTGATGCATCATCGGGTGCGATATCAACATTGGGAAGATCAATTCCTGGTAGATTTTTATAATCATTGGGAGTGCCGATCACATCTTCGAGCCGTTTTGCAGGCGCTTCCGGCTCTCCCTCTTCTCGCGAAACAAGAACATGTTCGAGATCCGGCATTTCAGCAAAATGGGGCGATAACCGCGCCCAGCGCTCATAGTCACAAAGCAAAACCTTGCTTCCTGAATTGGCCATTCCGAAGGTCAATTCCTGATCAGTCCACCACGCGTTCAGTGGCACCACTATTGCGCCAATGCAGGCACCGGCAAAAAAGATAACTGGCCATTCCGGGAGGTTACGCATCGCCAGGGCGACGCGATCACCCTTTTCAACGCCGAGCGATTGAAGATGATGGGCCAATGTTGCGACCGCTTTGTACCAGTCGGTATAAGTGACACGCTCATCCTGATAAATCAGAAATTCGGCATCACCATGACCACGCGCATGCTCTGCCATTGCGGCAAGATTGGGATGCGCATTTTTCCAGACCCGCGTCGGGACGCCCTCAATATCAAACATTTCCATTTCAAAGGGCATGCCGGGTGCGCATAATGTTTCGCGCACCTCGTCCAGCGATTTGGCGGGCCAGTTTTCGGGTGGATTCCAACTGTCGAGCGAAATGGTTTGCTGATCAGCCATATATTTCGCTCCTAACCGTTAAATTTTTCGCCAGCCTCAGCCTTTTTTCGGAGCAAGTCACAAACGGGAAGGCCGTGCTTCTCCAGTCCCGCTACGACATTATCGAGTCCAACCGTATCAGCCCAGAACATCGGACCTCCCGTATAGAGCGGCCAACCATAACCGTTGATCCAGACCACATCGATATCGCTGGCCCGTTGTGCCATGCCCTCTTCCAGAATCATCGCACCCTCATTGACCATCGGATAGAGCATCCGCTCACGCATTTCATCGGTCGAAATGTTGCGCTGTTCCTTGCCTTCCTTGGCTGCCCATTCGGCAATCAGCGCCTTAACTTCGTCGGATGGCGTCCGCTGACGGACTTCGTCATAATCATAATAGCCTTTTCCGACTTTCTGGCCCCAGCGCCCCTTGGCGCAAAGCGCATCGCGCATGGTTTCAATCCGGGTTTCATCGCGATGCCAACCAATATCTATGCCAGCCAGATCGCTCATCTGGAACGGCCCCATCGGGAAACCAAAGTCGAGGAGCACATCATCCACTTCCCAATAGTTTGCGCCTTCCATCAGCATGGCATTGGCTTGCTGCTGACGCGGGCTGAGCATCCGATTGCCGATAAAGCCATCACAGACACCGGACACTGCTGCGACTTTGCCGATTTTCTTGGAAAGCTTCATAGCGGTTACAAGAACATCATCAGCCGTTTTCTCACCGCGCACGACCTCAAGCAATTTCATAATATTGGCTGGAGAGAAAAAGTGCATGCCGAGCACATATTCCGGCCGTTTGGTCGCCGATGCAATTTCATCGACATTCAAATAGCTGGTATTGGAAGCCAAGATCGCACCCTGTTTGACAATCTCATCAAGCTTGCCAAAAACTTCCTTCTTCACGTCCATATTCTCAAAAACGGCTTCAATCACCAAATCACAATCTGCCAGATCGTCATAGCTTAAGCTAGGCGTCAATATGCCCATTGCGCCTTCGACCTGTTCAGCGGTCATCCGGCCGCGCTTGGCTGTGTTTTCGTAATTTTTTCGAATGGTGGCGACACCGCGGTCCAAGGCCTCCTGCTTCATCTCCAGGATAGTGACTGGAATACCAGCGGAGAGAAAATTCATCGAGATGCCACCGCCCATTGTGCCGGCACCAATCACTCCCACCTTCTTGATTGGAATCAAGTCGATCTTGGGATCGACTCCATCAACTTTGTTGGCTGCTCGTTCGGCAAAGAAATAGTGCCGCATGGCAGCGGACTGGGTGCCTGTCATCAGCTTGGTAAACAGTTCCCGTTCCTTGGCAACACCATCTTCATAGGACATTTCACCTGCTGCCTTGACCGCTTCTATGCCGGCTTGCGGCGCATCAAAGCCACGGATCTTACGCGCCATTTTCTGGCGGAATTCATCGAAGATTGCCGGGTTTTTGACACCATCTTCATTGGCAGTACCTTGCGAAGAGCGTGGCGGTTCTTTGCCAATTTGCTCGCGCGCAAAGGCAATTGCATCATCGGCCAGACTGTCTTCACCAACGATTTTATCAACCAGACCGATGCTCTCTGCTTTTTTAGCGGAAATTGGATTGCCAACCACAACCATCGGAAGCGCTGCTTGTGCGCCCACAACCCTTGGCAGACGCTGTGTTCCGGCCGCTCCGGGAATCAGGCCAAGTTTTACTTCGGGCAAGCCCAGTTTGGCCGAAGGCACAGCTACCCGATAGTGACAGGCCAATGCCACTTCGCAACCACCGCCCAGCGCCGTGCCATGAATAGCTGCAACCACGGGCTTGTCGCTCGCTTCCATGCGATCAATGGCTTCGCCGAGATTGGGACCCTGCATTGGCTTGCCAAATTCGGTAATATCAGCGCCAGCAAAAAAAGTGCGGCCGTTACAACGGATAACAACGGCTTTGATACTGTCATCGCCCAATGCTTCATCAATTCCATCGACCAGCCCCTGCCGAACAGCAGCACCCAATGCATTGACGGGCGGGTTATTGGAAATGATGACAAGCACGTCATCATGCTTTTCGGTGGTTATAACGGACATGGTTTTCTCCTGATCACAGTTTTTTTGATTCGACCAATGCTATAGAATGAAAATACCTGAGAGAGGAACAAGTAGTTCTTCTAAGATGGTGCACACCACTAGAAGCCGGGTCTTCAATGGCCCGATCGCCAGCATGGGGCGAACAATTTTCCAAATTTTACCGGCATAGCGAATGATCCGGGAAATCGTGTTTCCGCACAGAACCTAGCGCCGCGATAATTACAATATTTGAGGTTTATCCTTGGAATAGCGTGGGCCAAGTCACGAGGCTTCAACCACCTTATTGTCCCGGCGATGTTCAAACTCGGGAACTAATTTTTACACCAAACCAATGGTTTCGTTTGGATCTCGACAGTTTTTCATTGCTTCCAGGATTTTGACAATTTCAGACCATGGGGCAAATTCTTCATGCGTTATTGAAGCTTTGATCCAAGCAAGCGATCTTCACAAAGCCAGATCCGCCTTATTCCGAAATATTCGGCAAAGACCACGTCAATCTCTTTTGTGACTGATCCAATGCACCATCCAAACACGAAGTGATTGCACAAATGACGATAGCAGACAATGCGAACGCCATAATCCCAATATCGATCAGCTAGCCATTCTCAGACCTATCGCTGTTTTCAGATTATCAGGCTGATCTGGCCAAATTCCTCTCGTATCATAGACGATTTTGTCAGATCTCTCATCAAGCGGAATAGATTTGAACATATCGTGATCTGTTAGGGTAATCATTATTCGGCAAGTTTCCAACGCCTTGTCGATATCGATCAACTCAGCACCTGTCCTTTCAAATGCATCAGGAAGACTTTTGGCATAGGGTTCAACGATTTTAATCCTACCACCATATCTCCTGGCCAATTTGGCAGCAATTTTTAGCGCCGGACTTTCACGAAAGTCGTCAATATTAGCTTTGAAAGCAAGGCCAAAGCAAGCGATCGAAACACCCGGAAATTCGTCGATCAGCAGCGATGCTTGCGCAAGAACATGATCAGCTTTTCCATCGTTTACGTCACGCGCGATACGGATCAGCGGGGTATGTTCTGGTGCGCCGTGAACGATAAACCAGGGATCGACAGCGATGCAGTGCCCTCCCACACCGGGTCCAGGTTTCAAAATATTGACACGCGGATGTCGGTTAGCGAGGCGTATAACCTCCCAGACATTGAGGTCCATTTCGTCTGCAACCATGGATAGTTCATTGGCGAAAGCGATGTTTACGTCGCGGTAGCTGTTTTCAACGAGTTTTGTCATTTCAGCAGCGCGAGCAGATGTCGTGATGCATTCTCCGCGCACAAAGCGACGGTAGAAACTCAAAGCCTTGCGTGCGCAACGCGGTGTGATGCCGCCAATACAGCGATCATTGTTGGTCAGTTCTTCGAGAATCTTCCCAGGCAGAACGCGTTCAGGACAATAAGCAATGGCAATATCTGGTATGTCATTGACAAGTCCAGGAATTTTTAGGTCGGGGCGCAGTTTCGCGATTAGATCACGCATTTTTTCCGTTGTGCCGACCGGAGATGTAGATTCCAAAATAATCGTGTCACCCACTTTCAGCGCCGCTGCCACATTGGTTGCGGCCTCCATTACGAAGCTGGTGTCGGGTACATGCTGGTCGGCGAATGGAGTTGGCACGGCAATAACGAATATGTCGGCTGATTCTACTTGCAGTGACGCGCGCAATGTTCCACGCGAGACGACGCCTTGGACTAGTCCATCCAAATCAACCTCTTCGATGTGAATTTTACCGCTGTTGATGGTGTCGACAACATGTTCTGTCACATCAACCCCCAGCACACTGCAACCAGAACGGGCGATCACCGCTGCGGTTGGCAAACCGATATATCCAAGCCCCAAAACGCACACAGATGGTTTTTCTTCAGACAACATAACCTGATTGCTCCTGTTTACGCCAATATTGGCGTAAAATTTTCAGGTTATGCCTTAACCAGACATCGTAAATAATTTGGTAATCAAACAGACAATTTTTACGATGCGTTCACAAGGCTTTGTTCGATAATATCGGCGATACGTTCGCTAGCATTGCCATCGCCAAATGGATTATGTGCTTTTGCCATTTTTCCGTAATAGTCCGCGTTATCAAGTAACTTGGTGGCCTCTGCAATGATCGTATCTTTGTCTGTACCAACCAGTTTGGCCGTCCCGACTTCCACTCCTTCCGGGCGTTCTGTCGTGTCCCGCATGACCAAAACCGGTTTCCCTAGCGCGGGCGCTTCTTCCTGAACCCCTCCGCTATCAGTTAACATGAATGTACAGGCATCGAGTAGACTCACAAAATTAGGATAGTCCAACGGTTCGATGAGAGCGACATTGTCAAGATCGCCAAGCGTGTCCTGCATGATCGCGCGAACATTGGGATTGAGATGGACCGGAAAGATCATCGCCACATCTTTACGATTGGCAATTTCCCTGAGCGCGGAGGCAATGTTGGTCAATCCATCGCCAAAGTTTTCACGCCTGTGGCTGGTGACCCCGATTATCTTCTTTTTCGAGAATTTTTGAACAATTTCGCTAAGCTGGTTGCCGCTGAGGTCTCCAGCTTTCCGTTTTGCATTGGTGATATGGAGCGCATCAATGACAGTATTTCCGGTCACGCTGATCTGCACTTCAGGTATATTTTCTTTTCGCAGTGCCCCAGCAGATGTTTCTGTTGGTGCAAAATGTTGATCTGCAATTGTCCCGATAATCTTTCGATTCACTTCTTCAGGCCATGGATGATAGTTATTGTAGCTGCGCAAGCCGGCTTCAACGTGACTAACTGGAATTTTGCGGTAATAGGCAGCCAACGCGCCACACATAGCAGTTGCAGTGTCCCCCTGCACCACGACGCGGTTGGGTTCAACGTCGTCTAGCATTTCGCCAATTTTTGTTAAAAGCCTTGCAGTTAACTGATCCAAGCTTTGGTTATCTCGCATGACATCAAGATCATGGTCCGGATGGATATTGGCTATATCCAGAACTTGATCCAACATTTGGCGATGTTGGGCGGTTACACAAGTAACTGGAGTCAATCTATTGCTTCGAGAGAGTGCACGAATAACTGGAAATAATTTGATAGCTTCAGGACGAGTCCCGAAGATTATAACGATTTTCGGATTCTGGTTTAAAAGCATACCTTATTAGCTAGCAGTGAAAAGCTAAAAAAGTTATAATCTGCTTGAAACTAGGAATTGTATATAAGCTAGAATTAAATACAATCATATTCTTTGGTTTGTTGGCAGCTCTTTATCTATCCGCCCTCTTTGACCGGAGAGTTTAGATAGTAAGAAGATTCTAATCTCCAAAAAATGCATATTGCCAGTTAAATTCCTCACTGGACTGACGGCAAATTCACGAAGCAACTAAATTGAATGACAATCAGATATCTTAGTTAGCAAGTAATGCTTGACATAGGCTATAATATTCAGACAATAGCTAGTGGTGAACCTTCTTGCGTTCATTGTAATCACCTGAAGGTTAGCCTATTCATGAGTAAAGCGCAGCATGGAATGTGCTATTGCAACGATTTCGCGACAAACTCAAGGTTCGCACTGATGCGGACATAGTGCGATTGACCTTCCCCCCAAATAGTGGTGCGGTTTGAGAATTAGAGTTACGGCTATTTATCTTGAGAAAGGAAAGATGGATGGCACGTAAAAGATATACGCCAGAACAGATTATTGGGATGCTTCGGGAGGCTGAGGTTCGGCTTGCGACCGGGGAGAAGACGGGGCCGATATGCCGGGAGTTGGGCATATCGGAGCAAAGCTACTACCGCTGGCGCCGAGAATATGGCGGTTTGAAGGAGCTGGAGAAAGAGAACCAGCGATTGCGCAAGGCAGTATCCAATCTGACGCTGGATGCGTTAACATTGAAGGAGGCGGTTGAAGGAAAGTACTGAGCCCCTCACGTGGCCGTGATGCAGTGGATCATGTACAGGCGGCGCTCGGATGTTCCGAGCGCCGTGCTTGCCGGGTGATCGGCCAGCATCGGTCTACCGAGCGAAAGCCGAAGATCGAACCAGCAAATGAGAAGCCGTTGACAGCTAAGATCATCCGGTTGGCACAGGCATATGGTCGCTATGGCTATCGCCGGATCACCGGCTTGCTGCGTAACAGCGGCTGGCACGTGAACGCCAAGCGTGTAGAACGCATCTGGAGGCGTGAGGGGCTCAAAGTACCGAAGAAGCAGTCAAAGCGGGGAAGACTCTGGTTTAGTGATGGTTCCTGCGTCAGGCTACGCCCACAATATCGCGGCCATGTGTGGAGCTACGACTTCGTTATGGGCCGCACCCATGATGGCAAGGCGTTCAGGATGCTCGCCGGCAATGATGAGCATAGCCGGGAGTGCCTGGCTATCCATGTTCAGCGCAAACTGAACAGCGATGATGTGCTGACAGTTCTCACTGAGCTGTTCACCAGGCATGGAGCGCCAGTCCATATCAGATCAGACAATGGAGCTGAGTTGACAGCGCATGCGGTGCACGATTGGCTGGATCGGATCGGCGTAAAGACGCTCTACATCGAGCCAGGGTCGCCTTGGGAGAACGGCTATAACGAAAGCTTCAACGGCAAGTTCAGAAACGGACTACTCAACGGAGAAATCTTCTATAGCTTGAAGGAGGCGACAATCCTGATCGAACGTTGGAGGCAGCATTACAATCACATCCGGCCGCACAGCTCGCTGGGATAAAAACCGCCGGTACCAACAACAATCTTGCCTTATCCAACTGAACTGCCCTACGCTCCGCTCCGGTCAGTCCAGTTGGATGGCTTCCAGTTGCTTCTTGCAGAGAATGTCGAAACAATCATTTTCTATTCTCAAACATGATCTAACACTGAAAGCCAAATAATCTTTTTCAATATCATTCTGTTGAAAATCAATTATCCAAATTTGACGATCATTTGACAGGCTCAACGAATTAAAAATTCCATTGGATCATTTTTTGAATTGTCGTTTTTACACTATTTCAAAGAAATCTAGGCTCAGCAGGATCAAATACTAACGCGCTCCAAAACCAGTAACGACAATATATGCCGTTCTCATCAGGATTACGATATCTAACCAAATAGAAAAGTGCTTAATATAGTAAAAATCCAACTTCAGTTTATCGTGAACTGCTTCAAGGTCAGCTACATGACCCTGATTAATTTGAGCCCATCCTGTTATTCCCGGCTTGAGAATATGGCGATAACTATAAAATGGAATCTCACTATGATACCACGCTGACAAATGAAAAGCCTCGGGTCTAGGCCCCACCCAACTCATCTCTCCCCTCAAAATATTAAACAGCTGTGGAAGCTCATCGATCCTGAGGCGCCTAATGACCATACCGACGCGTGTAATACGAGCATCGTTGTCTTGGGTGATCGCAGACTGACGCTCATTATCTATTTGATTGATATCTGTGAACATCGATCGAAACTTAAATACAAAAAATGGTTTGCCATATTGGCCAATTCTTTTTTGGCGAAAAATGACACTTCCTGGACTTTCCAACTTTATTGCGATGGCAACAAAAATCATTAATGGTAAAAGGGGTGGCAAAACCAAAATGGAAACCAATACATCGACCATTTTTTTGAATTCTGTGGCAGATGAATTCGGATATAGCGCGCCCAGCGAGTTTTCAGAGATATGTTCAATATCAACATGGCCAGTCAGTGCCTCTTCCAGCTGTTTAAAATGGAAGACAGGGCGTCCCGATAATGCTGCTTCCGCAAGCATTCTTTTCCAATCATCCGGCATATCAGCTCGCATATCAGCAACAATTGCTGTGCAGTTTTGTTTTGGCAAATCTGGCGATGACATTTTTATCCAGTAGGCTTGATTAATGCGATTTAGACGGCTTACATTACCGAATGGAACTACTTGAAACACTAAGGTTTTGCGCTTCTGAATGCTGTAAAATACAAACAAAAACCCGACTAATGTGCAGACGAAGCTGGTTACATATATAACCCGGCTGAACTCTAGCCTCAAAAAAAACAAAACTGAAGCTACAACTATATAGGAGAGAACTAACAATGGTGCGATTTGCTGAACCCTATTAACGCCTGGAAAATTAATGGTGTTTTGAAAGATTGCCCACCCAATAAGAAAAGCCGAACCGGATGAGAGCAAAGAAATCTGAATTTGTGAATCAGCAAAAATCGTATTGGGGAAAATAATTTTGATAATAATAAAAGGAATAACCAATGAAGTTATCAATCCTAATACAATTTGAAATCTCTTGCGTTCAAACCAGAAACTGTTTGGGCTCAAAGCAATTTTCTTATTGGATAATAGTGTGTTCATAAAAGAATGGCTTTACAAAAAAGTGAGATTAGATGGCAGTTTTCACCAGCTGTTTTCCGCCAAAGTGGGAAATGATGAGATCAAACAATTCAGAAAGTTCTAAGCTCGTTGGAGCAAACTTGGATCGTTGATCTGTATCTATCAGGTAGCCTACTCCATTGTGTTCACCATTTTTCAATGCTACGAAAGCAGTCTTGTTTCGGAGATGACCAATACATCTATTGTCTACAAAGTAAGAAGTATCCCCAGTGATCTCGTACGGGTAGGATAGAGTAACGAATATACTTTCACCACGATTATCTATTTCAAACAGGTCTATATTGTTTTGATCCCTAATCGAGCTCAATCGAGCTTCTGCATCTATGGCTTCTGATGCATCTTTGCAATAAACAATGAAATCGCGAGACATTCTAGGCTCGACCCGTAGATAGCTAATTTCCAGTTCATCCAAAAATGCTTCATGATTCTGTAAGCGCCAATAATACAAGGTCTCAGGATATGGGTCCTGATGTAGTCCAGTCGCGATTAAGATGCGATGATTAGGAAACTGTGTCGAGATTATTCCGATAAGATAGTCATACAATTTATACACATCCAAGATTGGGTCTTGGTTCCGACCCACATACCAATCCGGATTCTTTTGAGCGCCCTTGTACTGATCCGAATTGAACATATAGTGATGCTGGATATGCGCCCCGGCATTTAGAAAAAGGGTTGCATAGTCTGGCTGTAAACGCTTCGCTTCGGAAACGAATATATTGGCAAGAAAGAGATCCAAAATGAGCGCCTTGAACCACTCACCTTTGACAGACCTCAGCAAGTAGCGAAGATATCTAGAGTATCCATTCGGTGATCCATATTTGAGGATTCCCGATAACAATCGACCAGCATGAAAAACATTTAGTCCACCTGTGGTATTAGTATTTACCAAATGTGCGACTGTTTCGTGCAGAGATTTGAGTTGCTCAGAGCCCGAAACATTTGTGCTTGTCCAAGGGTCAGGCACGAAAAAGGCCGGCTTTTTACATCGGTTCTCGGCATTCATCGGGCTGATAGCAGCAACCGTTAAACCCATGCCCTCCAATATTTCCCAGATCTGGGGTAACGCTGAGTGCTCTACAATATCACCGAGTCTAAACACGCGATGCTCAGTTAGTTTCCTACCGGTATGAGCTGTAACCCACTGAATCCAGGGTTCTAATTGCTCGTAGCTTTGTTCTGAAACTGTATTTGTTATTCCATGGAGGTCTATCAATCTATTTAGATTCGGTAGATGTCCAGTTTTCCCGTAAGCCTTAACAAAATCAAAGTTTAGTTCGTTAAGTTCGATCTGCAAAACTCTTTTCATTATTAGTTATCTTCCATCGATCCACTGCTTGTATAGTAAGGATTCAGACTATAAAATTCTAACGCCATACCTAAATAAAATTCCAATGACCATAGCTTTGAATCAATAACCAATATCGAGCCCCATCGACCCAAAGCCCAACTAGCTTTGAAACAAGATTCGTCAATTGTTGTGCAACTACCCTATCACTCTTTCGTTTTAAACCCAAAGTGAACTGCCATAGCATTGTTTAGTGAATTTATCAGCGAACAGCCGGCGTTATGTCAGTGCCCTAGACGTGGCGAAGAGCGCCTCAACAATATCTGGAGATTGGCCAATCTCCATTAGATTAGTTAAGATAAAAAGCTGCAAACCCTATTCTCAACCTATGTAATGTTGACACATAGTCAAAACTTTAGCACCTCTTCTAAAAGGGCCCAACTTCTCATTGCCGAGAGAATCTCATAAAAACAATGGCATTCATCACTCATAAAGTGAACGATGGTCCACTCTGAGACAAGCATTTTGATATTTGCATCACTCAAAGATTGTGTCGTTTAGACAAATACAATCTGGATGTTCTATGATCCCAAATTTTTATCTTTTTTCCGCACAATGTTACAATTGATAGACTGCAGTTTACTCCTTTCCAGATCAGTGGCGATCTAATGTTTTAAGCTATGACATTTTATTCCTGGCTTCATAGGTAATCCATAAAATTTTGGTAAAAGTTAAAGGCAAATGTGTTGATACAGGCGGGTGGTGACGATAAGTAGATCCTTGCGCAAACGCAAAAACCAGCGAGCTCCATCTATAACGAGCGCAAGACAGCTGGTTATTGGAATCGTTTTGTAAAATGCAGTAACCAATTGCTATGGAATAGGATCAAAACCGGATGACCGAAAACAAAAAAAGGATTCTATATGTAGTTAATGTTGATTGGTTTTTTCTTTCCCACAGGAAGTTGATAGCAGAAAAAGCATCCGAAGAGGGATTTGAAATTGCCATTGCAACAATTCTAACGGACAGGCGAACTGAGTTAGAAGAACTTGGGTTAGAAGTTTACAAGCTAGAAGCTGAAAGGGGTAAAATAAGCATATTGGAAGCATTTAGTTTAGTTTTCCAGCTGCTTAAAATTTATACCTTGTTTAAACCTGATATAGTTCACCTTATCTCAATCAAGCCAGTACTTTTTGGCGGACTGGCGTCTAGATTGGCCAATGTACCGGCAATGGTTGCCGCTGTTTCAGGGCTAGGCTCTGCATTCCTGTCAACAGGCCCTAAGGCCAAAGTTATCCGCTGTTTTGTTATATTTTTGTATCGCATTTCTTTGATGCACAAAAACTCATTGACCATTTTTCAAAACCTTGATGATCAAGAACTAATTTCAAAAGCAGCAAATCTGCCCGATTATAAATCAACACTTATCAAGGGGTCTGGAGTTGACCTCGAAAAGTTTCCATTTCAACCAATACCTGATGGAGAACCTGTGGTCATGCTTCCAGCAAGGCTTTTGTCCAACAAAGGTGTTTGGGAGTTTGTTGAAGCCGCAAGAATAGTTCAAAATGCTTGCAAAGAAAAAGTCAGGTTTGTCCTAGTAGGTGACGTTGACCCGTCAAACTCTGCGAGCCTCAATCACGACGAACTTCAAAAGATAAAAACTGAGAATTATGTCGAGGTTTGGGGACACAGCGACGACATGAGCCTTACTTTGGGCCGATCTACAATTGTTGTACTTCCATCCTATCGGGAAGGATTACCAAAAGTTCTTTTGGAAGCTGCCGCTTCTGGGCGACCCGTCATTACTACAGACGTTCCGGGATGTCGGGAAGCTGTTAAGGTTGGTGAAACTGGATTGTTAGTTGAATCAAAAGATTCCGAATCTCTAGCTGCTGCTTTAATAATTTTGCTGAATGATCCCAATCGATGTTTACAAATGGGGAAAGCCGGCCGATTGTATGCAGAACAGTTTTTTGATGTTAACGAAGTTGCAAACAAACATATTGAAATATATTCTAAACTGCTATGCCACCTACAATGACAAACAGAAATTGCATCAGTAAATCAAATAATCGGGAACTTTTTTCGATTTCTGGTCGCAGGTAATTTATCGATCATAGATACAAAACAAAACTCTCGTGATTTTTCAATTCTTGACGCCGACATAGTGAGTCCTCGAAGTTGGGGTATTGGCAGCTTGCAAAAGAGTTCACATTTTTGGCTAGAGTATGATTGGATCATCAGCAGATCTGAGTGGAAAATGAGATCCTAATCTCAAAATATCGCTTAAAAACTGAAAGCTTGACAGCGGATCGGCTAATCTTCAATGGAGCTCTAGAATTTGGGTTCACACTGTAAATTTCCATTGGCGGGTATACAATACATGCCTGAAACAACGAGCTAAAATTTGGTAATCAGGATCTGATATGATTAAGAAAAGTTCAGTTATTGCGGTTGTCGGATTGGGTTACGTTGGCCTTCCGTTAGCGGTGGAATTCGGAAAGTCACGTGCTGTAATAGGCTTCGATGTCAACTCAAATCGTATTACTGAATTGTCAAATGGCAAAGACAGCACACTAGAAGTTGAATTTGATGAATTAGTTGCAGCTGAACATTTAACTTTTACGAATAATCCGGATGAGCTATCCAAAGCTTCCGTCTACATTGTAACCGTACCGACCCCGATAGATCAAAGTAACCACCCTGATCTAATCCCATTAATCAAAGCATCGGAAATGATCGGTAAAAAAATGAACACTGGTGACACAGTCATATATGAAAGTACGGTTTATCCCGGTTGTACAGAAGAGGTCTGTGTTCCCATATTGGAGCGCGAAAGCGGCCTTATCTTCAATGAAGATTTCTATTGTGGCTATAGCCCCGAAAGAATAAACCCTGGTGACCGGGAACATCGATTACCATCCATTCGAAAGGTAACAAGCGGCTCAACTCCTGAAGCAGCGCGGGCGATTAACGAACTGTATGAGGAAATTATTGTTGCTGGAACTTTTATGGCATCCAATATTAAAGTTGCTGAAGCGGCCAAAGTTATTGAAAATACACAACGGGATGTCAACATAGCCCTCATGAATGAACTTGCCATTATTTTTGGGAAGTTGAATATCGATACTCAAAGTGTACTTGAGGCAGCTGCAACAAAATGGAATTTTTTAAAGTTTTCCCCTGGCTTAGTCGGTGGCCACTGTATCGGAGTTGACCCCTACTATCTGACTTACAAAGCTCAATCGGTTGGACATCACCCAGAAATTATTCTTTCTGGGAGGCGTGTTAACGACGGTATGGGATTATATTTTTCTAGCCAGATTATTCGGTTAATGATTAAACGAAGTTTGAAAGTTCAGGATGCAAAAGTGTTAATTCTAGGCCTATCTTTTAAGGAAAACTGCCCTGACATTCGCAACACAAAAGTGGTGGATATAGTTACCGAACTAGGGGAATACGGCGCAGATGTTGAAATTTATGATCCATGGGTTTCTAAGATAGAAGCACTTGAGGAATATGGGATCAAGATAGTTGATCGACCAAAAGAAAACTATGATGCCATCGTTTTGGCTGTCCCACACCATCAATTTTTAGACTGGGGCGCACAAGAAATCCGGAAACTTGGAAACAACAGCTCAGTTCTGATTGATATAAAAGGTGTTCTCCCAATCCACGATGTTGATTTAAGATTCTAAATCGCGTGTCTTGCATTCTTTTCAGGCTAAACTAGTTGCTTCAAAATAGTAGTATATATTTTGTGGGCCGCACTTTTGGCGCATTATTAACCATAGCATCCGTAGCTCTATATTCTCGTCTGTTACCTCCATCACAATATGGTATTTTGACGCTAAGCTTGTCTACGGCAGCCTTATTCAATGCGTTATTCTGTACTTGGGTAGCGCAATCAGTTTTTCGGATGTATTCAGAAACTACCGACCTTAAAGTACTACTGCTCACTGGCAAATTTTTATTCGTTGCCTCTATTTTGATATCTGTCATTTCCGCAATGTTGGCAATGATTTTGTCTAACCAATTATTTAACCCGATTCTTATGGCTGGAATAGTTCTGATAGCTTCCGGTTACTCGGTCTTTGAATACCGTACTGTTTTAATAACCAGGCAAGAGCTTCCGTTTAGATACTTGCGAATGCAGTTAACTAGGCTAGCTTTTTCGCTGATACTTCCGATTCCAGTTTATCTAATATCTCAATCATTTGATTTTTTTATGATTGCGCTAGGTCTAGCGTATTGGGCTCCACTAACCTCTCTTTTGGTGCAAAAATCAAATTACACATTTAAGCGAGAACACATTGATTTTGGGTTAATTGGAGATCTCGCAAAATATGGCGTTCCGGTTGCCCTGTCGATATTGTTAATCCAGCTTGCTTCCTCCCTAGATCGCTATATTTTAACAGTGTATAGTGGTCTAGATACTGTAGCTGGGTACGCCGCCGGCGCCGATTTAGCCCTATTCGCAGTTGGCATTGTCGCGTCATCGCTTAATCAAGCATTTTATCCTAGATTGCTATCTCTGTATTCTTCCCAAAAATTCGCGGCTGAGCAATTGCTATATAGAAGGTATCTCAGTTGTTTTTTTGCACTCACTCTTCCTGCTTCAGTAGGAATTTATTTTGTATCGGGGGAGTTGACACACCTTCTTATCGGTGAATCAATTCGATCAGATGCATCAATTGCCTTGTCTATTTTTGCATTCACTGCATTCTTCCTAAATGCCAAATCATTCGTTTTCGATCTACGTTTCCAGATTGCCAAAAGTATACTTCTCCCTATTATCAATGCTATATTCACGATTGCTCTTTTGATCGGGTGTTGCATTATATTGATTCCCGCCTACGGTGTTCAAGGTGCAGCGATCTCCAGTTTTGTATCATTATCTTTTAGTTGTGGACTCTCACTCGCACTGTCCGCAAAATTAGGAAAGTCAGTCAAATATCCGATCAATGAGTTGGGCAAAATTGTTACCGCTACAGCATTAATGTCTCTTGTGCTTTACATTCTAGGACAAGGATTGGGGTCAATAATTGGGTTGATTTCGAAAATACTCATAGGCGTTTCAGTTTATTTCTTAGCTCTGTTGATGATGAGATACAAACCAGCACAAGATGCGTTGAAATCTGCATTAAGCAGCGTTAGGGCCATATTGAAGCACTGATCTTTTCTTATTCTGGAGCCAATAATGCAAACCAAAAATAATTCGAAGCTGGTTGATGTTTCTTCCCACTATGAGTTTGGTAAAAACTGGAAGGACTATTCCAAAAAGATAGATCGACAGGCAATCGATGAAGCGGAGAAAGGTCTTCTAAGCTTGATCTCTAAACAAGATCTTGAAGGCAAGTCGTTGCTTGACATTGGAAGCGGATCTGGCTTGCATAGCTTAGCTGCGCTCAATCTAGGAGTAAGATCAGTAGTTGCAATTGACATAGATCAAAACTCTGCTGAGACAACAGTTAACACTTTGAAGAACAATTCACACCATTCAAATGCAGATGTTCGAATAGTTTCGATATTGGATTCAGAGGCACGAAAGCTCGGGCAATTTGATATTGTTTACTCATGGGGGGTGCTTCATCATACCGGCGCTATGTGGGAAGCTATTGAGAAAGCTTCTGGTCACGTTCGACCGGGAGGAAGATTCGTGATTGCGATCTACAGAAAAACGCCACTTTGTTGGGCTTGGAAAGTAGAAAAACGCATATTCACCAACGGTAATAAGTTAGTGAGGTCTCTTATCCGGATACCTTATATTGCTGCTTATTTCATCCGATTGGGGATCACTGGCACAAATCCTTTCAAGTTTGTTCGCGATTACGATAAGTATCGCGGAATGAATTTTTACAACGACATCGATGATTGGCTTGGGGGATATCCATACGAATCAGCAACTGAAACAGAAATTATATCCTATATGAAGGAACTGGGATTTGAGAGTGAATATGTTTCTAAACTTCATCCAAAACTGGGTCTGTTCGGAACTGGTTGCTCAGAGTTTCGTTTTCGGAAGCTCATTTGATTTTGGGCATTCATTAAATAGATTGTCCCACTTATCGAGGATAGCAGTCATGGAATAGGTTTCCTCAACCTGCGATGCGGCATTTCCGAACTCAGTCAATAGATTGGGACTGGTTACAAAAAGATTAAGGGCTTTAGAAAGATTTGTTCTATGATCTTGATCAGGAAGCAACATCAATCGGCGACCGTTTTCGCTCAGCTCTCTTGGACCAGTCAAAATATCAAAAGCAATTGACGGTACCCCGTGAGCCATCGCCTCCAATAGAGTGTTGGGAAATCCTTCATATGAGGATGTCATTGCAAAAAGGCTTGCCCGTTTGTACCAGTCACTCAAGTTTCCAGCAAATCCGGGTAACAGTACCTTTCCATCCAATCCGCGGTTTTCGATTTCTTTGTGCAGAGACTTTTTGAGTTGCCCATCGCCCAACATAACCAACTTCCAGTTGGGTCGGTTTTTGAATGTTTCGGCG
>Ga0316204_10001620_pt1 | contig 58710 bp, 56 predicted proteins | sample 6monrhotite_MG_2_FD_205661 | JGI IMG/M metagenome (GOLD analysis project Ga0316204, IMG submission 205661) | Microbial mat bacterial communities from mineral coupon in-situ incubated in ocean water Damariscotta River, Maine, United States -... | ecosystem: Environmental > Aquatic > Marine >...
AGATCCGCCGTGTCGACGTGCCCGAGATGATGCCGCACCGCTGGAAAGCACGCCGCGAATCCTCCTGAGTCGGCCGGCTCCGCTCCGCTCCGCGTCGCTGTCAAGGGCACTCACCCGAACGCACACATGCGTGGCGCCCGATCGCCGCGGTCAACCGCTTCGACCTCGCCCCGTCCGACGGAAGCCACTGCGGAGAAGCCCGCCTGGTATTTGCAAACAACGAGGGCGGCCGGTTCTTCACGATCTTCGAAGCTCAGATCCCCAACCCGGATCCCAGCTGCGGGATCGATGCGTGCGAACCCGTCCAGCGGTTCTGGGCGGAGCTATCGGAGAACCCGGACAAGCGGGCACAGGAGCTGGAGGCGGCGTTCGTCTCCGGACATGCAGGCCTGATCGCCGACGGCTTCGGCCCCTTCATGAGCCAGCGCAACATGACCTTCGGCACGGGACAGATTCGGACCAACAACTTCGATCAGAGCCCATGGTCCCTGCGCGAGTTCAAAGCCGTTCCTGTGCCAGCCCCCCCTGGCGGCTCGGGACTCACCAAGCCCTTCGTTCCCGACCTCCTTCGCGTGGTGGAGGTCCCGGTCGCGGCCAACCCGTTCGGACACCTGTGGAACGACACGTTCGTCGACGACGACGGCGACCCGCTCCCGTTTGCCGAGACGTGCCAAGACGCGTTCGTCGAAACCGTCCAGCACCTGATGGCCGACGACCTCAACCTCATGGCGGTCAGCGTTCCGCCAGAGTGTCTAGCCGCAGAAAGCCCGAACCGGGCGGTCATGAACTACGCAGCAGAGCTCGAGGCCGGAAGCTCGCCCAAAAACCCGGACTCGCTGCAGGCGCGCATTGCCGCCGAGATCTTCGCGCTCGATCCTTCGAGCAACCTCGAGCCGGTGCACATCGCCCGACGAGCCGAGTTCGCAGGAGGATGCATCGGCTGCCACGTCCGCAGCAGCGGCGTCGACCTGGGCAACGGCGTGACGGGCATTCCCACCTCGTTCGTCCACACGCTGGAGTTCGCAGGTACCTCGGGGTGTGGCGACGGCGACAGCCCCTGCTTCCCGGTCTCCACCGCGGTGCGCGATGCATTCCTGCCGCACCGAGAAGCCGTGATGGAGCAGTTCCTCAACAACGGTCCGTGTTGCGACGCGGACGCGATCACACCGGTCGCTGTCGCCGAGCCCATCGCCCTGGACGCGACCGAGATCGCCGACATCGACATCGCTACACTCATGGAGGCGGAAGCACTGCAGGAGTCGCTCGCATCCCCGGTCACCGTCAGCGGTGCGCCCACCCGACGCTCGCACTAGCGCCCTAGGAGCGGCCGCCACCGGGTCTCACCGCTGGCGGCCACACCCAGCGCCTACTCACCGGGCGGAGGCACGCAGGAGCCGCTGCAGGCTCCCTCGTACGAGTAGAACCAGCCTTCCTCCCATTCCACGAAGGTGCCCGCATCACATGCGGTCTCAATGAACGGGTCCTTGCTGCCGCTGCTCAGGGACTCGGCCAACGGTGTGTCCCTGAGAGCCCGTGGCATGCGTCGAGCAGTGAATCTCTAAGGGCGGGCACCACGTCACCGCGGTCGCTCCCTGCGGTCCCGCACGACAGGCATGCCCGTGCGGGTCCCTCACTTCCGTGACTCCCCCTGCATATCATGTTATATACCTGTCTATGCGCTCGTCGGGCAACGCAGACATCCTCCGCAATCTCGGCTACCTAGCCCTCGGAAGCCGGCTCAAGCGCCTCGCCGAGCACCTACAAGCCGATGCCGCCCGTGCCCATGCGCGCATGGGCTACCCGATGAAGCCCGCGCAGTTTCCGCTGCTTGCTGCTCTCGACGCTCGTGGCCCGCTCACCGTCACCGAAGCGGTCGAAGCCCTGGGCATCAGCCAGCCCGCCGTGACGCGAACCCTGGGCAGCCTGATCGCCGCCGACTTGGTCGAGACGCAGCGCGATGAGAGTGACTCGCGAGTCAAACGCATCCGTCTCACGCCCGAAGGTCACGCGCTCCTGGCCCGCATGAAACGAGACCTGTGGCCGCACATCGATGCCGCCGCCGCCGCCCTCGCCGAAGGACCGCCCGCCGACCTGCTGACGCTGATCTCCAGAGTCGAAGACGCGATGCAAGACTCGTCGCTCGAAGCCCGCGTCCACGCCCGCACACCACCGCTTCGCGTCCTTCCGTACGACGACAGTCTCGCCCGGGTCTTCGCGGAGATCACCCGCGCTTGGGTCGAAGACATGTTCACCCTCGAAGCCAACGACAAGGCCATCATCGAGGACCCACGCGGAACCATCATCGATCGCGGCGGCGAGATCCTATTCGTCGAAGCCGAGGACCTCGGCGTCGTGGGGACCTGCGCGTTGATGCCCTCAGAGGGCACGTCGTTTGAGCTGACCAAGATGGGCGTGACCGCCAGTGCGCAGGGCAAGAAGGTGGGCGCCTTCCTCCTCGAGGCCGTACTCGCTCGCGCCGCCGAGATGAGAACCGAGGGCACGATGGGCGAGCTGTTCTTGCTGACCAACTCCAAGTGCGAAGCCGCGATCCACCTGTACGAGAAATCCGGATTCGTGCACGACACCGCGGTGCAGGAGCGCTTCGGCCCCCGCTACAACCGCTGCGACGTCGCGATGTCGTATCCGTGGTCCGACGACTGAGCGCCCTCAGTTTGCCGCAGACGCACTCATACTCGGGCAGTCAGGCGCAAAGCAGGGTCCAGATGCCTGGCCTACGGCACAGGCAGACACTGCTCGAACGCGGCCTCGCAGGGCTTGCCGATCGGCCGTCAGTCCTGGACGGTCGCGGTCCCGACGAGCACCATCCCGCCGTCGGCGGTGCAGAAGGCAGCCGTTCCCAGCAGGAAGCCATCGCCTTCGTACGCCACGGTCTCCCCCGGCTGGCCCTGGGCATCGAACACCGCGGCGCGCAGGCCCTGGTCGCGAACGGCGATCACCCCATCGGCACACGCGGCAATGGGACCAAACGCGAAGTTCTCAGACAGCACGGAGAAGACCTCGGCACCGCTGGTGTCGTAGCTCGCCAGCCACAGGTGCTCTTCGATGCCTGCCTCGAACAGCACCCGAGTTCTTTTTTGCGTCTCTTGGTGAATGCGCAGCGCGGCGAGGGCGTACTACGACGCGCCATGAAACTCGACGAGGACGACGAGAAGAAGTACGCGGAGTTCATGTGCGAGGCGGAGTTCGCGATCGCCATGAAGGGCGACCGAGTCCACGGTGACCTTGCGGTCGCCAGACCCGTGGGCGCGGCGGCCCAGCGCGCGTGCGCCAAAGACATGGTGCTGTCCATGGATCAACTCGGGCTGGCAGGGGTTTCCGACCTCGACGGCGACGGGGTCGAGGAGCTGTTGTGGACCTACAACTACTTCCCGTCACCGCGGCGGCAAGCCCTGGTGTTGACCGGGTTCTCCCAGGGCAAGTTTCGCCGTTGGGAACTGGCGGAGTTCTCCTACGCTGGCAGTGAGGTCTTTGTGAACCCTCAGGAGTGTGGGCGCTCGAAGACCAAATGGGGTGGGATGAAGGAGGGGGCGTCACCGTGTTCCATGGACGCCGACTAGCAGCCCCCGACCACCGAACGGGGGCTTCGGTCTCGAGGCCACGAACGACCCCACTATGGGCTGCCACACGGTGCGGGCTCGTTGCTGCAGGACGCGTTGGTACTGAGGGTTTGATCCGTCGCGAGGTCGACGACGTGGATCCAACAGCGCAGGCCGTAGCCGTGATCGCCGCAGGCCTCAAACGCAGCAACACGACCCTCCAAGACGATCACGCGCGTCGATGTGAGGTCCTGGGACACAACCGTCGGGGTGGCGTACGAACTGCCCTCGAAAGAGAACGAACTCTCGAGGTCGCCGGCGAGGCACTGGCCCCCGGCGACGAGCATGCGCTGGAGCGACTTGGGTGACGGGAGCCGTCCTTGGTAGGTGCCGACCATCGGTCCAAACGCTGAGTCGAGAATCCGAAGCGTGCGATTGTGGATCGCGAAACCTAGCTCTTGGTGGGCTGCCAGGCCGCCGCAGGTTGTGGATGAAAAGTGAACCGGGATCCGCGTCGGCAGATCCAGTCCGCCGTAGTCCCGGAGGCTTCCGCCACCCATGCCAAAGTTCGCCCCCCGTTGGATCTCGGCCTCGCCACGCTGATACTGCAGGCTCGCGCGCACGGCGGTCCGGGTGGGCAGCACCACGATGGGGGAGGTGAGCAGCAGCAAGAGGAACACGAGAGGACGCGACCGCAGGCTGAGAGCCGTCGACCACGCGGCGACCACGGTGAGTGGGAGCAACGCAACGAGGCCAGGCAGCGAGTAGAGCAGCACGTCCAGGACGGAATACGCCCCCCATACCTGTGCGCGGACACCGAGCGCGGTGAGCCAGGCCGCCAGCGAAGCCCCGGCCGCGACGGAGATCGCCAACCGTGGTCGGTGCCACCACCCGCCGATGCGTCGAAGTTCTTGCACGCGAGTTGGACACGGACGATGGCGACGCGGTTCGTCGGTCTGCCTCGGGAAACAATCGGGCCCACTCCCGCGTCCAACCCGTGGATGACCGACGATCGCGTCGCCTCGAACTGCAGAATCCCGGCGAGCGCTCGCGGGGTCGGCGTCGCGCTGCTGGTCGCTGCAGCTGCCTGCACAAACAACGAGCCGATCCCCGCGAGCCGTGCACTCCCTGTTTTGACGAGCCTTCCCGGCCGCCACGAACTCGACATCCGGGCGGATCTTCAGAGCCTTTGCTATCGCGTGGCGACAGAGTCCCTGGGGAGCTGGGGAGAGCCGGCAGTCCTGACGGCTGAGGTCCGCGCCTTGACCGGTGGAATCGTGGCCGGAAACCTCTCGGCTCGTTGCGAGCTCGGTCGCCTGATGCTCCGGTACGCACCGAAGGAGTGCTCTGAGTCGACGAGCGGCCTGAGTCGAAACTGCTCCGAGCCGGTCGAGCGCCCTCGAGTCTCACCTGAACCGTGAACGACGGGAGACTTCGGGAACCGGACGCATGAAGATGCCGTTGCGTTCCCCCGCCGCGACCGGATGATGCCTGCCTGCCCAAGATGGCATTGCACCTGGCGCCCTCAGCAGCCGAGCCTGGGTTGCCCGGTTCGTTCGCTGACGGCAGTTCCTTCGCGCCCGGACCTCAGATCCGCGCACGAAGTGCATCCCCACGCCCTCCGCGCGGCGCTATCCCATGGGTGAAGCCCATGAAGAACGTCATCGTCCCAGTCCTGTCCGTGTTCGTCCTGTCCGCCGGGTGTGCCAAAAAGACTGCCGACGCTCCGGTCGAGGCGCCCATGACCGCTGCCCCCGAGGCGGCCCCCGCCGAACCAGCCGATAGCAACGAATACCCCGACAAGGATCCCAACAAAGCGTCCATCGTCGTAGACCCGAAGATCGCCGAGATGTGCGAGGTCCCCACCGCCAACTTCGACTTCGATTCGTCGGACCTCGGCTCCGATGCGCAGGCGGCCCTCGACGCTCTTGGCACTTGCTTCACGACCGGACCGGGCAAGGGCAAGGGCATGCGATTGGTCGGTCACGCCGACCCGCGGGGGACCGAGGAGTACAACATGGCTCTGGGCTCGCGCCGCGCGGGCAGTGTCGCCGACTACCTCGGCGGCAAGGGGATCGAGGACGCCAACCTCGAGACCTCGTCCAAGGGTGAGCTCGAAGCCGCCGGCACCGACGAGGCGACTTGGGCCTCAGACCGCAAGGTCGAGATCTTCCTCGCCGAGTAGCCGGCAGCGGGAACGATGCTCGACCCGCAGACATCCGCAGACTTCGACCTCGGCTCGGCGCTCTTCGCCGGCTCGGTCCCGATGCTCGTGCTGGAGGGGCTGCTGCTGGCCGCGGCGATGTACGTGTGGATCGCCATCGTGCTCAAGACGCGGCAGGTCACCCGCTGGCGCCGTTCCGAGGCAGAGTTCGAGACGTTCGTCGCCAAGGCCACCGACCTGCAAGCCGTGCACCGGCGCTGCGAATCGGACACGACCTCGATCGGCGCGCCGGTGCTGCTGGCGATGTTCCGCGCGGTGAACCACGCCGAGTTCCTCGATGCGGTTGCCGAGCGGGAAATCGAACGGCAGAACGTCCGGATCCATGGGCTGATGACCGGCCTGTCGTCGATCGCCGCGGCCGCGCCGCTGGCCGGACTGCTGGGGACCGTTTACGGGATCATCGATGCGTTCTTGAGCATCGGTGCGGCCAAGAGCGCATCGCTTGCCGTAGTCGCACCGGCGATCGGTGAGGCCTTGTTGACCACCGCCGTGGGTCTGTTTGCCGCGATTCCTGCCGTGGTCGGCTACAACGTCCTCTCCAAGGCACTCGACGACCTCCTCGCCGGCGTGGATACGGCGTCGAGGGTCTGGTCAGGGCGGCTCCGGATATCGGCCAAACGCGAAGGGGCGTAGCGATGGCACGTCGAGGCCCCCGACGCCGGCCAACCGCTGGCTTTCACGACGTCAACGTCACGCCGCTCGTCGATGTGATGCTGGTGCTGCTCATCGTGTTCATGATCACCGCGCCCCTGCTGACGACGGGGCTACCCGTCGACCTGCCCAACGTCGACGCCGAGCCTGCTCCCGTGCACGACTCTCGGTTGGTGATCTCGGTGATGGCCGACGAAACGGTGGTCTTCGACGATCGCGATGTCACGCGCGATGTCACGGGAGCGTTGCGGGCATCCTCGGCCGTCTCAGCAGCGCGGGCCATCTACGTCCGCGCCGACGAGAACGTCCGCTACCGGGCGGTTGCTCGGGTCATCGCGGCCTCGCGAGCAGCAGGGATCACCGACGTCAACCTCATCGTCGAGCAGGAGGTCCCGTGAGAGCGGTGTCCTGGCCGTGGCCGGCGCACGGCCTTCTGGGCCCCGACATCCGCCCCTCGGACCTCGCATTGTCGATCTCGGTATCACTCGCCGTGTTCGTCGGAACCTACAGCATCGGGATGACCTCGCATGGTCCTCCGGCATCGGACCCGATGCCGATCGTCGCCGAGCACGAAGTCGCGATCGCGGTGCAGCCGGTGTCCAAGCCGCCCGGGCGCGGGTCGGGCCGATCGGTGCTCACCAGTCCGCAATCGACCGATGCGCGCTCCTCCCCCATTCCCGGCGCAGCACCCATCAACCCCCAGCCCGGCGGCACCGAACCCCTCGGGCCGGGTCCCGCGGCGACGGCCGTACCGCGCCGTCCCGCGGACGCCCCGGCCGCAACCTCCGGGTCCCGCCCCCCGCGACCCAAGGGCGGCATCAAGTCGCTGCCTCGACTCGCCCCTCCCACGACGTCCCTGCACGGGCTCGATCCCGACGCCCCGGCCGAGGCCGGTTTCGGCGTCGGTGGACCTGGCGTGGCACCGGGGACCGCCGATCCGGCGACGAGCCCCGACGACCCCTACGCCTACGTCGATCCGGCCCTCGAGCAACCCGGAGCCGCAAGCGCCGGGGCTGGCCTCGTCGGGGGCGGGGGCGAAGAACCCTCGGACGACGAGGGCGATCCGCTGGCAGCGCGGGCGGTGGCGGCATATCGACAGCGCTTGCAGCGATGGCTGTCGAGCCGATTCACCGTGACCGGGACCGGGCTGGGCACGGCGAAACTCAGCAAGCTCTCGGTCCGAGCTCGCATCAAGCTCGATGCCGACCGCACCGTGCTCGACTACACGATCGAGGGCAAGCCCCACCCGGCGCTCGACGCCGCAGCACGCAAGGCACTGGACGACGTCAAGGGTGAACAAGCACCAGCCCTGCCCGAGCATTTTCCGGGCCCGCTGCAGCCGTGGATTCGAATCACGTTCGTCTGTACGGAGGACCGATGCGACTGATCCCCGCGCTTGCCCTGGCGCTGCACTTGACCGCTCCCACAAGCGGCGAGCCGCCCCTGGACGATGAAGACGTCCTGGGCGACATCGTCGTCGAGCCGACCGAGACCGGACGTGTGGGGCCGCGCTTGATGAAGATCTCGGTGCCCGAGGTGTCGGGCTCAGGGCCGAGCGCTGCGTTGGCCGAGCGGGTCCAACATCGCGACCTGGAGCTTTCGGGCCAGTTTGCCTTCGTCGATCCCGACCACACCGGCCTCGAAGCGGTCGTTCGCACGTCGGTGACGACGAGCGGGACCGACGTCCGCCTGACCGCCGCGGTGTACTTCGATGCCACGGCCCAGGCCCCTGCGTACGAGACCTCGGTCAGCGGCGGCCGCTACGAGGCGCGGATGTTGACCCATCGGCTGGTCGACGCAGTGATCGCCATCTTGACCGGTTACCGCGGTCCGTTCGTCAGCGCACTGACGTTCGTGACCCGTCGCGGCGATACGCGGTCCGTCTACACGATCGACCCGGACGGACACGACTTACGACGCGTCACGGGCCCGGCACAGTTGGCTTCCGCGGCTGCGTTCGGCCCCGACGACGCGCTCTACTACGCCGCAAGCGTAGATAACGGTCGGTACCGGCTGTACCGCGACGGCCAGGCCGAGCCGTTCGTGTTCGATCCGCCCGGGTCGATCTATGCGATCGCGTTCTCCCCAGATCGGACCGAGGTCGCGATGACGATCGCGGTCGGTCGCGACGTCCTGCTGTATCGCGGCGCCTCGGACTTCTCCGGGCTACACAACGTGGGCAAGCAGTCGCTGACCCTGCAGCCCGCCTTCGCCCGTGGCGGCCAACTCGCCGCCGCCGGAACCAACGACGAGCGTCTCCGCATCCGAGTCGATGGCCGAGCCGTCTCTCCGCGAGCTGCGAGCGCAGCGTCGCCGACCTTCTGCGACCACCCAGATGGCGTCAAGCTCGTGTACTCGATCGGCGCCCGAAACAGATCGTCCATCGTATCCACCGATCCCCGCGGACGCGTGACCCGGCGAATCAGCGGCGGGAACCGTCGAGATAGCCATCCTGCCTGTTCCCCGGACGGGCGCCTCGTCGCGTTCTTCTCCACCCGAACCACGGGCGAAGGCCCCGGGCTCTACGTCATGCGCACCGACGGCCACCACGCGCGCAAGATCGCCAACGTCCTCGGGGACTCGCTCCAGTGGTCTCGCCGACAAACGATCGACGCCGTACCGCTCGATGGGACCTCCGTACAAACCGGCGACGAGATCGGGCCGCAGCAGTAACGGTCGGTTACCACCCGAAGTGCCTCATTCGATGGGCCTCCGCCTCGAGCGCGCTCGGGCAAGCATCCCAAGCCAGAACAAGGGGGCAGGATTTGAGCGGCCCTACATGGCCACGCAGGCGTTGGTCTCGACGTCGTAGTCGAACCCCTCGTCACACACGCAGATCGTCGGAAGACCCATGGCCGTAGAGTTCTCCGGGCACAGCCCGCCGCAGTCCTCGGCCGCGAGGCAGTAGCCAAGCGAACCTTCCCCGATGCAGCAGCCTCCGGGGAAGTCGTCCGCACACTCGGTGGATTCGGCACACGACGTCGTGCAGTAGAACCGCGGAACGCAGAGCCCGGAGTTGCAATCCGCAAGGTTGATGCACGCCTCGCCGAGTTCGGCAGGCTCGATCTCCTCGGGGCCCCCGCTCTCCGCGTTGTCCATTTCGGGGCACGCGAGGCCTGGCGTCGTCTGCACGTTGCGGTAGGTGGTCGTGAAGGTGCACTCGCCCACCTGCTCGTTCATCTCCTCGGTGGCGAGGGTGCAGTCCTCTTCGGTCAGCACGTCCACGCAGCTCTCGGCCCAGGGCGAGCCTTCGGGGTTGTTGCACGAATCGAGCAGCCGGCTCTCGAAGACGCACCCGAAGCGCTCGGCATCCTCATCGGGACCCTCATCCTCGGTCTCGTCTCCGACGCACGCGCCCAAGAGACTCAGGGCAAGCACGAGAGCCGTGCCGACGCCACCGCACCATGTGTTCATTCGAGACAGACGATCGATGCTCACGATGATCAGAGGCGAGTATCTCGGAAAGTCGCATGACCCGCCCGAGTATTTTGTGATCTTCGTGCGACAATTCGGAACGGTCGCCTCCAGTCATCGGAGAACTCGCGCGTATGAACAGGATTTGGGTCAAATCAACCGTCGTCCTTGCGCTGCTCGCCTGCGGGTGTGGTGGTGAGGAGCCCGAGGAATCGGAGCCCGACGAGCAGGACCTCACTCCCGAGGACGAGGCGGGCGAGGGCAAGACCGCCGAGGCCCAATACGAGCCCACCAAGTTCTGCCTGGACAACGACGCGCCGCCGCTGACCCCCAACGTCGGGCCGGCTGCGCTAGGCGAGACCGTCCTGGGCACATCAGGCCGGGCCGACGAGTTCGGCAACGAGACGTGGGGCGCAGAATATGGGGCCGAACTCTCCTTGCAGGGCGTCAGTGGCGGTCCGCGTGGCGTCGAGACCCTCATTCGCGGCGAACTCGTGGGCTCGGCGACCGTCTTCGACTTCTCGCAGGACGTCGTCCGCATCGTTCTCGATGGGGTGTCGGCGGGCGACGGAATGACCGGCTTCGACGCTAGCCTGGTCATCCTCGACCGATTCACGTTCCCGCTCTTCGACTACGAGGGGAACTTCTCGGACGAAAAACACTTCTCGGCGCCCCTGTTCACCGCAAACACCGGCGTCCCTCTGGTGCCCGGGCTCGCACCGGTCGAGGTCTCCGCCACCGCAACGGGGCAGCTGGGCTACGTCATCTCGGGGCAGATCCTGCCCAAGGGCATCGTCGTCGTCGTTCGCCCGGAGGCCGCAATCCTGGTCACTGCACAGGCGAGCGTGGGTTCGGAAGGCATCGCTTCGGCGCGCGTCGAAGGTCAAGTGGAGCTGATCCGGCTTTCGGTCCCGATCCAAGCGGCACTCACCTTCGACGATCAGAACAACATCGAGTTTTCTTGGGACGTTCGTGTGGACATGGACGCGGCGTGGCTCTCGGGTGATCTCGAGGTCGTCGCGAGCGCATTCGGCGAGGATCGCTACCGCAAGTCCATCGCCGAATGGGAAGGCTGGGACCTCACCGTCAGCCACCTCAGTGACGGCGCCGGCTCGATCTTCCCCGGGGCGCCAGGGACGTGCACACCCAGCGAGCTACAACGCGGCGACGACACGTTGGACCGACTTGCACTCGCCCCTGAGACAGCGCCTGAGACAGCGAGGACCGGGCCATCAGAAGTGCTCGACCTCGGCCTTCAGGCGGACGCGGAGGGTGCCGTGCCCACCGAGACCCTCGCCGAGCTGTCACAAGCGTTCGAGCGCGCATCGGGTGCCCAGCGGAACAAGGCCGGCTACGCGCTGGGCAATGCGCTGTCCGTTCTCAGCCCGTACGAACCCGAGGTCGCCACCGCCTCGATCGAATCTCTCGAGGCCGCGTACCGAAGCACCGACGACGTCGACGAGCAGGTGCTCCTGCTCCGTGTTCTCGGCAACGCAGGGTCCACGAACTCCCTGCCGCTCATCCAGGAAGCGCTGGAACACGAAGAGCGTCGCGTCCGCGTGACCGCGGTGCAGGCCCTCCGACACGTCCCAGACCGCGAAGCGGACGACACGCTCAGCGGCGTCATGTTCGACACCCACGCCCATGCGCAGGTCCGAGCCGCCGCGGTGAGAACGGCCGGCGCCCGTCGAACGACGTCGGGGTACGAGGCCGTCGCGGACCTCGCGGTCCGGGACACCGACAGCTGGGTGCAGGTCGCCGCCCTCCACACGCTTGGGCGTGCCGTGACTCGATCCGAAGACGCCGCAGAGGCACTGCGGCATCTGGAGGCGAACGCGGACCTCGAGCAAGTTCGAGCCATCGCGCGCAACTACCTGTACCGCCTCGACGCCGTCGAGGACCGGCACTAGCCACGTTCCGCTGGGATGCGGACGAGGTGCAGCGGCTGTGCTTCGGCGCCACTACCCAGCGCGCCTCGGGCGTGCGGCGCCGCTCGTCGGTATGAGTACGCCGTTCGCTACGATCCGCTGGTGCTCGGCGACGTCGCGGAGTACCGCGCAAGCCAGGAGAAGATCCTGCTCGAACCGGCGGTGGTGCCGACGGGCTCGTAGGCGAGCCCGTGTCTTCCAGGCTTCACTTCGCCGCGAGCTTCTGCTCGACGTAGCCAACCAGATTCTGCAACGAGACCAACTCCGGATAGTCCTTCTCGGGGATCTCGACCGCGAGCGCCTCGTGGATACCCACCACGATGTTGAGGAAGTCCATCGAGTCGATGTCGAGTTCTTCCCGTAGGTCTGCAGTCTCGTCGAGCTCATCGAGTCCCGCGTCCGGGGCGACTTCGTCCAGGATGTTCAGGATCGCGGCTTTGACATCAACGTGGGTCATAGCGTCTCCGGCTGGCTCAACAGGTTCGTGATCTCATGGGCGAAGCGACCGCCGCGGTGTCCGTCACTGACGCGATGGTCCGCTGCGAGGCTCAGCTGAACGAGTCGCCGGGGCATCACCCGGCCACCGACGACCCAAGGCCGGACCGAGATCGCTCCGAACCCAACGATCGCCACTTGGGGAGGATGGATGACACCGAACACGCCGTCCACACCTTGGTCGCCGAGGCTGGTGACCGTGGTCGATGCGTCGGCGAACTCCGATGCCCTCAGGCCGCCTGAGCGCGCCCTCTTGGTCACGTCGCGGATTTTCACCATCAGCTCGCCCAGGGTTCCTCGATCTGCGTCGTGCAGGGCCGGGTTGACGAGGCCACCTCGACGCAACGACACGGCCAACCCAATGTGCACGCCAGGACTGGGGACGAACCGACCGTCCTTGTACCAGCCGGAAAACTCCGGGTACTTGCTCAGCGCCAACGCCACCGCCCGCACCAACAGGGCGATGGGCAGCAGCCGCTCGGTGACCGGCCGCGGTGCGTTGGTCGTCTCCAGCCACACCAGCGCGGGCTCGAGATCGATCGTGTGCGCGAGGTAGTAGTGGGGGATCTCGCGCTTGGAACGAGCCATCGCTGCGGCGATCGCCCCCCGCATGCCCGAAGCCGGCGCAGCGGGACTGGCCGGGCCCGCCCGTTCGACGTCCTCCCCAATGACCGACCCACCGGGACCGGTCCCCTCCACCGTGGAGAGGTCCACACCAAGCTTCGCCGCGAGCTTGCGGGCCCGGGGAGCGACACGTGTCCCCGGCGGACCTGCGACGAGGGCCGTGGACGCGGGCACCTGGGCCGGCACTTCAGCGTTGGGCGATTCCGCTGCCGAGGTGGCAACGCGTTCTTCTTCGGTGGGCACGACCGGTCCGACTTCGCCGGGGATCCGCAGGTAAGCCAGGACCGTCCCCACCGGGACCTCGGTGTCCACCGGGACCACCAGCTCGACCACCGTTCCGCTCTCGTAGATCTCAACGTCGATTGCGCCTTTCTGCGTCTCGACCACCGCCACGATGTCCCCCCGTTTGACCTCGTCGCCAGGGGCTACAAGCCATTCGATGAGCGTGCCGGCGTCCATGTCGGCGCCCAGAGAAGGCATCTTGAACTCGGCCACGTCAGCCCCCCTTCACCTGTCGCACGGCCGCGACGATCGTGTTGGGCTGTGGCAACGCGAACTCCTCGAGGTGTTTTGCGTACGGAATCGGGACCTCTGCCGCGCAGACGCGGGCCACCGGTGCGTCGAGTTCGAAGAAGCAAGTTTCCATGATGCGCGCCATGATCTCGGCAGAGATACTCCCTGACCGCCAGCCTTCGTCGACGATGACGGCGCGGTGCGTCTTGCGAACCGACGCGAAGATCGTTTCGTCGTCGAGAGGTCGCAGGGTGCGTAGGTCGACAACCTCGACCGACGTGCCTTCCTTGTCGAGCTGCTCCGCCGCGGCGAGGCACTTGTGCAGACTGCCCCCGTACGTTAGCACCGTGACATCGCTCCCTTCCCGCCTCACGGCCGCCTTGTGAATCTCGACCGGCCCCGCATCGGCGGGCATCTCGCCCTGCGTGTTGTAGAGCGCGGCGTGCTCGAAGATCAGGACGGGATCGGGGTCCTCCAGAGCGGTCCACAGCATGCCCCTCGCATCAGCGACCGTAGCTGGCGTCAGAACTTTGAGCCCGGGAATGTGGGCGTACCAGCCTTCGAGGCTGTGCGAGTGCTGAGCGGCCAGCTGCCGTCCGGCCCCAGTCGCCATACGGATGACGACCGGCACGTTGAACTGCCCGCCCGACATGTGAAGGATCGTCGCCGCGTTGTTGAGGATCTGGTCCAACGCCAACAAGCTGAAGTTGACGGTCATGATCTCGACGATCGGGCGCATGCCGCCCAGGGCCGCGCCGATACCAGCGCCCACGAACCCAGACTCCGACAGCGGCGTATCGCGAATCCGCTCGGAGCCGTACGTCTGGTACAGGCCCTTGGAGACGCCGTAGCAGCCTCCATACTTGCCGACGTCTTCGCCCATCAGGAATACGCGCTCGTCTCGATCGAGCGCCTCGACGATGCCGCCCTTGACCGCTTCGCGATACGTCGTGGTCACCATCTGCGTCATCGCGACACCTCCGTGTACACGTACTTGGTCAGGTCGTCGGTCGACTCCAGGGTGCCCCGGTCGGCGTACTCGACCGCGTCTTCGACCTCCTCGCGAATCTCGGCCTCCATCGCCTCGAGTTCCGCGTCGTCCAGCAGCCCCAGCTCGCGCATCTTCCGTTGAAAGGTGAGGATCGGTCCCCGTTTCTTCCACTCCTCGACCTCCTCTTTGTCGCGATACAGCTGGGCGTCAAACATCGAGTGCGCACGAAAGCGGTAGGTGTGGAACTCCACGAAATGCGGGCCTCTACCGGACCGCACATGCGCCACGGCGTCTCTCACCGCGGTGTCCACCTCGATCACGTTCATCCCATCAACAGCGACAGCCGGCACCCCATACGACTGCGCCTTCTTACACAGATCCATCTCCGCCTCTGACCGCTCGAACGCGGTCCCCATGGCGTAGAGGTTGTTCTCGCACAAGAACAACACCGGCAACCGCCACAGCTCCGCCAAGTTGAGGGACTCGTGGAACTCGCCCTCGGCCACCGCCCCCTCTCCAAAAAAGCACACGGTGACCCGATCGCGCCCCTGCATCTTGTCGGCGAGGGCCAACCCCACCGCCAGCGGCAGCCCGCCTGCGACGATCGCATTGCCGCCATAGAAGCGCGTGTCCGCGTCGAACAGGTGCATCGAGCCTCCTCGACCTCGGCTGCACCCTTCAACCTTCCCGTACATCTCGGCCATGATCGACCGGGCCGAGACTCCCCGGGCAAGGGCGTGGCCGTGCTCGCGGTAGGTCGACAACACGGCGTCGTCCTCACGCAGGTTCTCCATGACCCCCACCGCCACAGCTTCCTCCCCGATGTACAGGTGCAAGAACCCGCGAATCTTGCCCTCGGTGTACACCTGCGCCGCCTTCTCTTCGAAGCGGCGGATACGGACCATCTGACGCAGCAGATGGTGGGCGCGGTCGTGTTCGAGCGGTGGTTCGGTCATTCGTAGGACTCCAGCGTCGATGTGTCTCCCTCGGGCAATCCCAGCTCCCGAGCTTTGAGAAGGCGTCTCATGATCTTGCCGCTTCGGGTCTTGGGCAGCTGGTCTGCGAACTCGATCTCACGAGGTGCAACGGCGGGACCCAACCGCTTGCGGGCAAAGGCCATCAAGGCCTTGCGCAGCTGCGGCCCAGGATCGAATCCAGGCCGCAAGGCAACGAACGCCTTGACGATCGCTCCGGCCACCTCGTCGGGCTTGCCGATCACCCCAGCCTCGGCCACCGCCTCGTGCTCCATCAGCGCACTCTCGACCTCGAACGGACCCACGAGGTGCCCGGCCGACTTGATCACGTCGTCGGCGCGGCCGACGAACCAGAAATAGCCATCTTCGTCGAACGTGGCGAGGTCGCCGCTGAGGTACCAGCCCCCGGCAAAACACTTGTCGTAGCGCGCGGGCTCGTCGAGGTACGTGCGGAACATCGACGGCCACCCGGGCTCGAGCGCCAGTTCCCCCTCGACGTTGGGCTCGTCGATCTCGACGACGGACCCATCCTCCTCGAGCCGTACGATCGCCGCCCGCACCCCGGGCAACGGACGCCCCATCGACCCTGGCTTGACGTCCATCGCCGCGTAGTTCGCGATCATGATGCCGCCGGTCTCGGTCTGCCACCAGTTGTCGTGGATGGCCTGCCCAAACGCCTCAACGCCCCACCGCACCGCCGCAGGGTTGAGCGGTTCCCCCACGCTGGCGATGAAGCGGAGCTTGGAGAGGTCGTACGCGCGAGCCGTGTCGACCCCCGCCTTCATCAACATCCGGATCGCCGTCGGAGCCGTGTACCAGACGTTGACGACGTGTTCCTGCAGGATCCAGTACCAACGGTTCGCCTCGAAGCCACCTTCGTCGATGAGCATCGTGACCCCGTTGCATAGCGGGGCCACGATGCCGTAGGAGGTTCCGGTGACCCACCCCGGATCGGCCGTGCACCAGTAGACGTCCCCAGGCTGGAGATCGAGCGCGAGCCGACCGGTCACGTTGTGGGCCACGACCGCCTCATGGACGTGCAGCGCCCCCTTGGGTTTCCCGGTGGTCCCGCTGGTGAAGTGCAGCAGCGCTGGGTCCTCAGGATCCGTCTTCGGAATGTCGTAGCTCGTACTCGCATCGGCCAACAGCGCCACGAGGTCGTGCGTGCCTGGAGGGTGCTCGCCCTCCCCGACCAGCAACACGTTCTCGAGCGATGGCAACTGCTCGCGGATCACAGCCACCTTGCGGGCGTACAGCCGCGGTGTCGTCACCAGGACCTTCGCGTTGCCTCTGTCCATCCTGGCCTGGATCGGATCGGGGCCGAAAGCGGAGAACAGCGGGCAGAAGACAGCTCGGTGTTTCAGCGCTCCGAGAGCGGCCACGTAGAGTTCGGGGACCCGGCCGGCCAGGGAGAAGACCGTGTCGCCGGCCTCGACCCCCAGCTTCGCCAACACGTTGGCGAACTGATTGGTGGCGCCCTCGAGCTCGGCATACGTGTATTCGCGAACCGCCCCCTTCTTTCCCAGCCAACGGATCGCCAGTGCGTCCTTCCGAGGGCCCCTCGCGTGCCGGGTCACCGCTTCGTAGGCGATGTTGAGGCCCCCGTCCGGGGTTCCATCCAAGAGCTCCCGCGCATCAGCCCAGCTGAACGTCGCGCAGGCGGCCTGGTAGTCGGAAAGGTTCGCGGCGCGAACGAGGGACTTTGCAATGCGTTCGGCCATCGGTCCTTCTCAACGGGAGGTACTGCGGGGCCCGAGCACCGCGTGGATTTTGAGCATCTGCAGGGAGCCCACGGACACGGCGGCTGAGTCGTCGGGTGACGGGTTGAACAGCAGCAGTGTCATGATGTGCTGCACGCTCACCACACAACAGTGATACCCGGGACCACACGGTCTCGCAGCGCAACGCTCGCGCCCAGCGTGGACCTCTGCCCGCGGAAACTGCGGGGAAGCAGTTGCGGCCACCCGGACCAGCCCCCGGACGGCGGCGTTGTGCTCGGTGTCGAGTCGTGCTCAGTCGCCGACGCGGGTGGTCTCGAGCTCGACGCGCTCGTTCAACGTGGGAGCGTCCGGGGAAGTCGCTGGCACGAGCGGGCGATCCTCGCCGCAACCCATCGTCGCCGGGTCGACCTTCGAGACACCGCCACTGCGCGCACCAACGATGGCGCGGAGATATGCGTCACAAGGCCCGACGTTGACCCCACCGCGGCGTTCGCGGGCTGCGAACCGCTGATTCGCGTTGTGAACGGGCTCGGACGTGCTCCAATGTGGCATCGTTGCGCCGCGTGCCATTCGGGCCTCCGCAACTGCCTCCGGATCCGCCGGCAACCATCGTTCCGGCGGCCCCAGAATCCGACCGGGCGACGGCGGGCGAGCTGAACTTCACCTGGACGGCGCCCGCCGGCTGCAGCAGTGCCCAAGACTTGGCGGCGAAGGTTGAGCGCTACCTCTCGCAGAGTGGATCACACGCGCTGAGCATCGATGCGACGGCCGATGCCCGGGAGGACTCGTGGCACCTCAGCCTCGCGCTTACCCGGCCGGGCGAGACCACGGTGCGCGAGCTCGATGCGCCATCCTGCGAGATGCTGACCAAAGCGGCTGCGCTTGTGATCGCCGTGCATGTCGACGTTGTCGGAACAAGCCAGGGCGTTCGGGAGCTTGTACAGGCCCCTGACGACTTCCTTGCCGTCGAAGAGGAGCCAGTGCCGAAGCCGAGCGGCGAAGGCATCGCACCCACCGTCGACTCGAGCCCGGTCCCCGAGACCGTCGCGATTCGGACCCGCCGAGAGGAACGCGACGCCCGTCGCAGACCCCCGGCACGCCGACCCAACAGCGCCGGAATTCTGCGGCTGGTCACCCACGGCGGCGTTGGAGAACGCCCTGGCTTCTTCGGCGGCGTGGGCCTCGCTGGCGGCTATCAGCGCCGGACCTTCCGAATCGAGGCGCAGCTCGACTACGCCATCCCGCGGGTCGAACGCGTCGACGATGCTGCCGGATCGTTTCAGGCGGTGCTCGGCTCGATGCGCGGCTGCTGGGTCTCGAGCTACGAGCGCTGGGAGTTCCCGTTGTGCGGCGGCGTCCGAGCCGGAGGACTGCGCGGCATTGCAACGCGGGGCGCAGACGACCCACGTGCAGCATGGAGCCCGTCGGTTGGGCTCACAGCCGAAGGCGCGACCATCTGGTCACCCATCCCCGACTTCGGAATCTACGCCGGCCTTGGCGTGCTCGCGGCCTTGCGACGCACCTCGTTCCGCGTGGGCCTAGAGGGCGATGCGTTGTACACCTCCGCCCCGATCGGCCTGCAGCTTGGCCTCGGCGTCGAGCTCAAGCTGTTCTGAACCTCCCACAAAGCGCTACGCGGGGTCGGTGACGACCATCGCCGAGTAAAACGTCGCCGAGAAGTCGCAGAACTTCGGGAGCACGCCGTAGTCGCGCGCCGCCGCAACCCAGAAGCCAACGTCATTTCCCTCGCTAGTGCCGTCGGCCTGGGCGCCATGGAAGACGGTGAGGTTGGCATCGAGGTCGAGCTCGAGGCCGAGCCACATCTGCTCGCCGCAGGGGTCCTCTGGTTGGAGCGGGTTGCCAATGTTGTAGGGACCGCACTCTTCGTCACTGAGCGCCATCGAGTAGGGGAGCTCGACCGTGTTGTTGTTGGGCTGGAGCACCGAGCTGTTGACCAACGAGAGCTGCCGGCCGTCTGTAAAGTCGAGCTGGACCCAGAAGTCCGGGAATCCCAACGGCCCAACCTGACGGTGAATACGAACCTCGACCGACTGCGCTTCATCAGGCAGCACGGCGGCTGGGGTGCTCTCGATCGTGACCAAGAGGTTGACGTCGTCGCACGACAGGGGGACCTCCCCTGCAGTCATCGACGGCGCGAACGAACATGTCGCGGAGAGGTCTTCGGGGATGTCGTCGGGGTAGATGCCACCGGGAACCTGAAGACTCCACTGCAGCACCAACTCCCCACCGTCTTCGCAGACGGTCGCAACACCACCGGTCTCGTCTCCGGTTTCCTCGGTCGACGACGTTGTCGTGCTTCCGGTCATGCCCGCGGAGGTCGTGCTCTCCCCACCCGACGACGTTGTCGACCCCGAGGCCCCACTCGTTGAGCCGGAACTCGATCCGCCGGTGGTTCCGCCTGAGCTCGCCGAAGCTACGGTGGTGCTGCCTCCCCCCGTGCTCGCGTCGGTGCCGGTACTCGACGACGTACTGGATCCCGACCCGTCTGCAGACGTGACGTCGTCTCCGCACCCGAGCGCGGCGAAGAGGGAAAGGAAAACAAGATGAGGTCCGCGAGTGCCGAACATAGGGCGACGCAACCTAGGGTGTTGTCGCCCTGTCGACAAGCGGCCCGCAGGACCACCGGCGAGTAGCCGAACCTTCACGGTGCGTCCTCGGCGGGGCGATGACCCTCGTCAGGGGTCGGGTTCGGGAGGCCGGGGAAGCCGGGCCACAGCGCTTCGAGTTGGGCGACTCGTTTGCGCATCCTCGGGTCTGCCCAACCGACCAAGCGCGCGAGTTCGTAGAAGCGTTCTTGGAGCAAGTCCCCGCGCTCGATGGGTGTCTGCGGCGACGGAGGATCGCGTTCGAGGTCCACCAAGGCGCGGTCGATTCCCCAACACGCGTCCAGTGCGAGTTCGTGGACAGGGCGATCGGCAAGGACCCGACACTCGACGCGAGACCGCTCCCCTGCATGCCGGAGCGGAAGCACCCCCGCGTATTCGATCGAGACCTGTTCGATGAAGTCACGATCGGCGATCCGATCGAGGTCCGCCATCCGAAGCGTCAGCCGCTGTCCCTCCTGCAGCCACGTCAGTGGGAAGACGATGTAGGAGTGATTTGACTCCTTCCAACCAAACGTCTCGACCCACGTCGAGCGCTCGTTGCCTCCGCCGTCATTCATCCACCCGGTCAGGATCAGGTCGGCCCGTTGATGTCGGCCGGGCCGAGGTGAAAACGACTTGAACTCCTCAAACTCGACGTCCGCGCGGCACACCACGAGTTGTCCCGTCACAGGACCCTCGTGGACGTAGGCTTCCGAAGCGCTAAACAGGTTCGCCGCATCGGCCACGTGGGTCGCGGGAGAGGCCCCGTTCGTCGCATCGCGGGAGAAGCCCGGTGTCCGGATGAACCACGCAGGTTTTGCGTCACGCGATTCCCCGGGCGTCGAATTCACATCCGGGCGCGCGTCATCGGAGCGAAGCACTGGCGGCGGTGCAGCGGAGTTCCAGCGCGGGCGAACACCTTCCGGGCCGGTCCTCGCGCATCCGACCAAGGCTACGGCGAGGATGCAGCACGTTCGCGCGGGGAAGCGAGACACGAAGAGATCGTCGCACACAGGGGTCTGCCGGATGCGTTCTCACTTTTTCGTCGTGCTTGCGATCACAGCCATTCGAAACCGGCTTAGACTACCCGCATGGGAAAACTTGTCGCTTGTCCTTCGTGCAGCACTTACGTCCGCGCCGATGAGTCCGCGTGCCCGCAGTGCGGGAGCCGGGTCCGCAACGAACTCGGCAGCGTCGTTCGAACCGCCGGCGCCATGCTCATGGGCCTGAGCCTGACCGCATGCCCGGCAGATGACGACACCGACGACACTGGCGCCGGCTCGGCAACGATGACCGCCGGCTCGAGCGGGACCACCGATCCCACGATGAGCAGCACGGGTTCAGACATGTCCGGAACGGTCAGTACGGGACCCGGACCGGAGCCTGCCTACGGCGTCGGCACAACGGACACCCCAGGCACCTCCTCTTCTGGGGGAGCGAGCAGCAGCAGCGGCGGCGATACCGATGCGACCTCCACTGGCGAGGGCAGCAGCACCAGCATCGGCGGACCCGAGTACGGCGTCCCCGAAACTACCGGGCGATAGCGGTCTTCGGACTCCTGGTCACCCCGGGTGTGCTTCGAACCAGCCGCGGAGTTCAGCCCGGATCGCGTCCAAGTCTCCTCGCCCGTTGCGGCTTCGAGCGCCACGCGCGAACGCTCTGCAGCAGCGCGTGCCTCGACCTCGTTTCGAGGCAGCTTCGACAACGAATGGGTCGGCTCCAGCCACGACGCCGCTCTTGATTGCGACCTCTCCGTCGAGCCGCTCGTCGTAAGCCGCGCAGACCGCGCCCATGCCCCCGGACCCCAACTCGCGCAGAACGGCGAACCGGCCGAGCCAAGCCGAAACCGGCTCTTCGGCCGCAGTCGCGGACGCCTCGAACGGGGTCTGCGTCTGCAACCGTCACCCAGCGTACCAGGCTCTGCCAGTGGCAGACTCGTCGCGCAGAACGGCGTTGAACGTTGCTCTGAGGCGGTTGCACCCAGGTCGTCCGGGATCTGCGCTGCAACCGAAATGAAAGCATGCGCATTGTGCACAACCTCCCAAACCAAAGAATCTGCCTATGAAGCAGATTTTCTGACGGATCTCGGAGCCAAACTCCATAACACTTATGTAGTCGTGCCTTTCTCAGGAGCAGCGGAATCCCACGTCAGTCGCCCGGTGCCCATCATGGAGCCGCCGCCGAGCTTCCGTGAGGTGTATCGACAGCACTACACCTTCGTATGGCGCAGCTTGCTGCGCCTCGGGGTGGACGAACCCACCGTCGACGACGCTGTACAGGACGTCTTCATCGTCGTGCACCGCAAGCTGCACGCGTTCGAGGGTCGTGCGGCGGTTCGCACGTGGTTGTTCGCAATCGCGCGTCGCATCGCCCTGCGTTACCGAGACCGCGCCCGCCGACGCGCCCACGACGAGCCCGAAGCCGACACCCCCACCGAGCTGGGTCGACCCGACAACGCTCTGAGTTGCAACGAAGCCCTTCAGCAGCTTCAGGACTGGCTCGACGAGCTCGACGAAGACAAGCGGGCCGTGTTCGTCCTCTCCGAGTTCGAGCAGATGCGCGCGCCTGAGATCGCCTCGATGCTCGGGGCCAACCTCAACACGATCTACGCCCGGCTGCGTGCCGCCCGGCAGCATGTCTCCCGCCGCGCCCGACGTGAGGCGAACATGGAGACGTACCGCTCCACCGTTCGCAACGTCTCGGAAACCCGACCGGCCGCAGGTGCAGGACGACGTACGTGGTGCCTGCTCATCGCCAAGCTTGGCGTCACCAAAGCCGCCGTCGCCACGACCGGACTCGCGGGTCTGGGCGTCACGTCTGGTTTCCTCGGCAAGCTTGCCATCGCGGCCGCCGTCATTGGAGGCACCACGGCCGCGGCCGCGACGATGACCGACGGCACCCAGTCACCAAGTCATACGCCCGCCCTCGCGTCGGCCCATCCGGTCGCCGTCGACGCAGCCGTCCGACCTCGGGCCCCGGAGCCCATGCTCTCCGCACAGGCCGCGCCGGCCTCGCTCGCGCCAACCGCTGCGTCACCGGTCACCAACGTCCCACTCGCGCCGTCGATGATCGCGCTGCTTTCCGCCTCGAACAAGTCTCGCGCCAAGCAGGCCCCCACCGGCCAGGTTCGAGCTCGCAACGTACAGGCCAAGCCCGAGCCGTTCGCCGCTGAGCTCGAGCGGTTCGAGCAGGCCAAAGTCGCCTCACGCCGCAATGACACCCGCGCTGCGTTGGAGCGCATCGATCGCTACCTCCGCGACTTCCCCCGAGGCACGTTCACGATCGAAGCCGCCGCGCTCCGCGTGCGAACGCTTTGCAAGGGACAGCGAACCGAAGAGGCTCGCAAGGCTGCGCGCGCGTTTGAGGCCGAGTTCGGCCAATCCACGCTGGTCAACGTCGACGCTCCCTGCGGATGATCCGCGAGGTTCTCGTACTCGCCGCGGGCGCGTGCCTGAGCGGCTGCGTCGGACAAACCGTCTGCATCGGTGACTGCCTCGCCGCAGGCACAACAACAGCAGGCACCACCACGGTCGCCCCGCCTCCTGTGACGAGCGTGGGAACGATGACGACGGAGGACGAGACCACCACCGGTGAGGAGAACTCGACCGGCTTCATGACGCTCGACTCGGGCAGCACAGAGGTCTCGACCACATCGTCTTCTTCGTCTTCGTCCAGCGGCACGGATACCGATACCGATACCGACACGGACACGGATACGGATACCGACACGGACACCGACACCGACACCGACACCGATACCGATACCGACACGACGGGTGGCGCGAGCACAACCACCAGCGGGGACACGTGACGCGAGCGTTCCACGCGGAAGCGCTCTCGGTGGTCCTCGCCCACGTGCGAGAGCGAATTGCCGCAGAGGGGTCGGTGAGCATCGAGGTCCCGGACCCAGACCTCGGGCACGGCCACTACCCCGGCGAACCGTCCAGCGAGAGCCCCAATGCACATCGACATCGGCCACTGCGGGTCTGGACCGATCTCGCCGACCGACTGGAGCTCCGATTCCATACGCCACTGCGGCGGGGCGAGACGATCGTGTTGAGCTTCTCGAAGCTCAATCCCGCGGCAACCCTGCTTGCCCGCGACACCCGTGGCCCGGGCAAGTACGCGCCCAACTCGGATTTCGGACGAGTCAGCAAGCTCGAAGACCCAGACTTCCTGATCGACTTCGACGACGCCCTCGAGCGCTGCACCCTGCCTGAACGACCCCGTGTACTGAGCCTTGGCGTCAACCGGGGCGACGAGCTGGTCCCGGTCCTCGAGCGCCACCCCGACGCCCTGTGCACGGGCATCGACCACGACCCCGAAGCGCTGGAAGCCGCCCGCGAGCGGCTTGGCGACCGCCACCGCTTCATCGACGCCGACCTCAACACGCTGCCCGAACTACCGCGGCACGACCTCGTCGTTTGCATCGACACGCTGCAGAGCCCCGGAGTCGACGACCGGGCGTTGCTCCGCCACCTGGTCCAGTGCCTGCTCGAGCCTCGCGGTTCGGTGATCGTGGGCCTGCCCAACTGCCGCTACCTCGACGGCGAACTCCTGCACGGCACGCGCATGGTGAACTTTCGACAGCCCGAGCTGTCGCTGCTGTTCAAGGCCGCAGCGTTCTACAAGAAGTACTTCCAGCAGCACCACAAGCGGGTGTTCGTCACGGGCAAGCACGAACTGCTCATCACCGCCGTGCCGCGAAACCCGTCGTAACTACGACCCACCGAACATCTGAGGCTGTCCCGTCGACAGCACCACGCGGTGCCAGAACGCTCCGTAGGGGTCGATCTGGCGACGTCCGCTGGTTGCGAGCGTCATCGGCAGATGCACAAACTTCTGGTTCCAGTAGCCGACCAGCATGTTGGTACGACCACTGAGAGCGGCGTGAACCGCATGCTGCCCGAGGGCAAGACAGAACGCCGAGTCGGATGCGTTCGCCTGGATGCCGCGAATCATGTAGCTCGGGTCGATGTACTTTACAGACAGGTCGAGGCCGCGCTGTTTGAAATGGGACTTCATGCGATCGCGAAGAAAAACCCCCACGTCCTCGAGCTTGCGGTTGCCCGACGCGTCGTGTTTCGCAGTGTCCTCGCCGGGCATCAGGGTCTCCGCCGCCCCCTCTGCCACCACGACGACAGCGTGGTTGCGTGTCTCGAGCCGTCGCTCCAGCGCGGCGAGAAAGCCGTTGTCGCCCTCCATCGAGGACCGCACCTCTGGAACCAGGCAAAAGTTGACGTCGCTGTTGGACAGAGTCGCCTGGGCCGCGATGAACCCGCTGTGACGCCCCATCAGCTTCACCAGCCCCACGCCATTCCAGGCGCCCTGAGCCTCCGCATGGGCAGCCGCGATGGCGCCGCGTGCTGCTTCGACTGCGGTCAGGAATCCAAACGACCGCTCGATCCACATCAGGTCGTTGTCGATCGTCTTCGGCACCCCAACGACCGAGATCGGCAAACCCCGCCGCTGGAGTTCCTCGGCCAGCGCAGAGGCGCCGCGAAGTGTTCCGTCACCACCGATCGCGAACAGCACAGAGACTCCACGCTCAACGAGAGTCTCCACCATCTCTCCGAGGTCTTGCTCACCGCGAGAGCTCCCCAACACAGTGCCGCCGTCGTCATGGATTCGCGAGACAACGTGCGGGGTCAGCTCCATCGGCTCCTCGATGGGGTCTCGGGATAGCCCAGCGTAGCCATAGCGGAACCCCAAGATCTTGCGCACGCCGTACCAGTGGTGCAGCGTCATCACGATCGCCCGGATGACGTCGTTGAGTCCCGGACACAACCCACCGCAGGTCACGATGCCGCAGGTGATCGCACCGGGCTCGAACGCGATCTTCTGACGGGGTCCTGCACGCTCAAAGGACGGCGGCACGGCACTCCCGTCCAGCTGGTCCACTTCACCGGCCACGAGCACACGACGCCCCTCATCCATCCACGGGAGCCTCTCCCCAAGCGGTGAGTCGATCGACGCCTCTGCGATGCGTTGAATGTCGAGGTCGGCAAGGGCGGGCAGCGGATGCGGCACGGCCTGATCCTCGCGCGAGCGACTGCCGTACGCAACGCCTTCGTTCACAGCCCGTTAGCACTCGGGGGCCCAACGCAAGCGCTTCGCAACCCAGGCTGCCAACGGGGTCCGACAGACGCACGCTAAGAGGGAAGGAACGTACAACCCGATGAACCAAATCCTCTCGCTACTCCTCCCTGCCTCCCTCCTCTTCGCCGGACCGAGCCCCGACGCCGATGGCGAACGCGGCGCCCGCCACGGGAAGATGCCGAAACTCGACGCGGACGGCAGCGGAACCCTCAGCGCCGATGAGGTCGAGGGCACCCGGCTCGCGGAGCACTTCTCCCAGATCGACACGGATGGAGACGGAGAGCTGACCAAGCAAGAGCTGAAGGCAGGTCGCAAGGGCCGCAGAGGCAAGCGCGGCAAGGGCAAGCGCGGCAAGCAGCTCGACAAGGATGGCAATGGCAGCCTGAGTGCGGCCGAGGTCGAGGGCACCCGTCTCGCCGAGCACTTCGCCGAGATCGATGCCGACGGCGACGGTGAACTGAGCAAGCAGGAGATGAAGGCCGCACACGAGGCCCGCCAGGTGGAGCGCTTTGCCTCGCAGGATGCCAACGGAGACGGCAGCCTCAGCGAGAGCGAAGTCGAAGGCAGCCGGCTCGCACGCCACTTCTCCCGTATCGACACCAACGACGATGGCCAGCTGACCCAAGAGGAACTCCGCGCAGGACACCGAAGAGGCAAACGGTCAGGCGAAGGCAAGCCCAACCGCGACGGAAAGCGAGGCAACCGGTAGGCATCCCCACAACACCCCCTGAGCCAGCCCACCCCTTCCCCCGGGGTGGTTTTTTTTGTGGGTCGCGCTCGTGTCGGCACGATGCGGAAACGACACTTCCTTCAGCCATTGATCGGCTACACAACGGTCGGCACCGGGGAGCTTGCCAAGCACCTCAGGGTAGAAGGGCGAGCGTGGCGACAAGGCCACCCGCAAGGGCGCCAAGCGTGACGCCAACCAGGCTCGTGAAGCCACCCGCCGCGGCACAGAGAAGGCCTTCGCCAAGCGCGGGAAGAGTCGCACCGACCGCAAACGATTCGCCCAGCGCGGCCCGAAGAACGCCGCATAACGACTCCCTCCCTGTCGTCCATCACCGCACGTACCCGCCCCGGCATTCTCCGGGGCGGGCTTTTTCATCGCCGGGCCACCCCGGGCCCACATCCGACAAGACCCGCGAAAGAGAGGGTCAAGAGCATCCTACTCGTGATGCGAAAGGGCTAGCGGCCCGTTCAAACCCGACACGACGTTCTCCACAGAAGTTGGAAGAAGCCCCGGGCCTGTGCGCGTCCACGGTTCACATGGTTCGCAGGCTCGCCCTCTCCTTGCTGCTTCTTGGCGCCTGCAAAGCCGAGCCCGTCGCCGTACCGCCCGAGCCCACCTCGCTCCCGACCGAGCCCGAGCCTCCCGTACCGCTCGAGCAGACCGCGAAGGCTCCCCCTGCGAGACCCACAGAGTTGCTCGTCGCAGGGCCGACCGGAATCCGTGCGCTCGACCTCAATGGCGCGGTGCTCGAGCAGCGGTCCACCACTCCCGCCGTGGCGATCCGGCACGTCCCCAACATGGATGCGGCCGTGGCCCTCGGCGAAGATGGGGTCCTTCGGCTGCTCGACGAATCTGGCGGTGAGACCCAGCTCGCGGCGCTCCCGCTCGACCTCCCATGCCCGCCGGTCTCGGACGGCCAGTCGGATCTCGACGACATGAAGCTCGGACTTCGCTCCGACGAGGAGATGTGGATCTCGCAGGATGGGACGTCGGTTTGTATCTGGCTGTCCGACTACCCGCACGACATGCGCTCCAACCTCCGCGAGGTGGCGGTCCGCTTCTCCGATGGCGTGCTCTCGCAGCAACTCACGCTCGGTGGCAGCGAGTGTGGGGCGCCCGAGGGTCCCGGGCAAATGGCCCCGTGTGGCTTCCCGCCATTTGCGAACACCGAGGAAGCCGTGCCCTCATCGGTCGGAGGCCTCACCGTGTCCGTATCACCCGACGATGCATGGTCGCTGGTCATGGTGGGATCGATGCTCGGTGACCTCCTGCATCTTCAGTACGTCCTCGTTCGGAACACCGACCACGCTATCTTTCCCGTCCATCAGACCGCTGGACCGTGGCCCGAGCCCATCGAGCTTCCGGGCACCCCGGAACCCGATGCGCTCCTTCCCGACCTCCCCGATGTGATCGCTGGAGAGACGGAGGCATGGGTGGGCCCGCACCATCTCGTGCTCGACCAGATGCTCTACATCGCGGGAGAACGCACCATCGATCTCCAAGGCGACCTCGCGCCTCCCATCGCGGGTCAGTCGTCCAGCTGAGCCAACGCGCGCTTGGGCGCGACCATCCGATAGCCCTGCAGTAGCAAGAACCGGACTTCGTCCCAGTCGACCTTGCCCTCCACTCTCATCGCGACCCAACCGCTGGGTCCCAAGTACTTGGGCCGATAGAACCTCTCGGGGTCAGCCTCGATGAGGTCTTCCTGCGCGCCTTCGGGGGCCTTGATCCACACCGCGCGTCGGCCCTCGTCGTACCCGCCAGAGTGAAAACACGCGAACGTCTTCTTGCCGCCCCACCACGTCGGCGATCCGTGGCTGAGCTTCTCGCTGGTCTCCGGAAGGGCTTCGATGATTTCGCGAAGCTTGTCGAGCGGATCTTTCTTCGCCATGTGCCGAGGCTACCCTCTACCCGGCAACCGTCTCGAAGGATTGCTCGTGCTCGATGTCGCGGTGCGCATTCTCGTCGGTGATCCGCAGGTCGATCTTCCACTTGCCGGGCCCAGGCACCTCGACATAGCCGCGCACGGAGCCACGAGGCACGCCCATGGCGTCGGCGTCGAACTTGGTATCGAACTCGATCGGCTCGCGAAAGACCGCCGTACCCGCTTCATCGAAGACGATCTTTTCGACGCTGAGGTGGTGGCCCCCGAGCAACGCTTCGATGCCTCCAACGACGATCTCGTAGTCGACCTTCTTGCCGGCGATCGGGGCGTCTTGCGGGAGAACATTGCCGTCGGGATCGAGAAAGTGAAAGTCATAGACCTTGAACTCCCGCCAAGGCTCGGCCAGCACACCGCGCTCGGCTTCGGTGTAGCCCTTCCCCGCAAACTCGAACCCCACCAGCTCCCCGCCCGCTGCGATCGAAACCTCGAGTTCCACGCCACCGCCGCGGTCGAACTGCATCGCGTACGAGCGGACGCCTCCTCCAAAGCCGTCATCGTGGTCCTCGACGGTCCGCGACTGCAACGGACCCAGCCACCGCACGATCGCAGAGAGGTCGTCGAACTCCGCGCGGCTCAGGTCGTGCGTGAGAGGATCGGCGGTGTGCGAAGCCAGGCTGTCGAAGTCGCCCTTCTGCAGCGCGGTCACCAGGAGCGTCGTGGCCTCGTCGCACGCATGCGCGTCCGCAGGGACCGCGGCAGCCACCGGCTCCGCCGTCGCCGAGCCCTTTTCGCAGCCCATCAAGATCAGGGCCGCCCAGGCCATGGTTGCAATCGTGCGCGTCGACATGACCACGAGCTTGGCACCTGGGCGAGGCCGACTGCAACGAGGGCTTCGGATGCCGATTCATCATGGGCCACGGTCCTTGTCAGCACGCGCCGTCTCGCGATACGGACCTAGACATGCGCCGGTGTTTCTCGCCCCTCGTTATCCTGTTGGGTTTGGGCAGCTGTCGATCGGCGCCGGTAGCCCCCGCTGCTCTCGATGCGCCGAGCTCCGAAGCGCTGTGGCCGACCGAGCCTCCGCCGGCCACAGCGCTAGTGCCCGAAGCCGCCCCGGCGCCCCAAGCAGCCCCGGCACCCAACGGACCGCGCCCCTACGAGCTCGTTTGGACCGCCAAGCTCGACGGTTGGAACAACTCGGTTCAGATCACCGCGTCCGGCGATCCGATCTTCATCAACTCCCGCAAGGTCTCCTTGCTCGCCCGCCATGACGGCACGGTCTTGGAGCAAGCCGACGTTGGTTGCCTCCCCTCGCACAACGCCCTGTTTCTGTACGACGCCAAGACCGGAGTGCTTGGGTGTGACGAGCGGATCATGGAGTTGGAGATGCCCGGCCTCAATGTTCGCCTCGCTCACAGCCTGCCTAAGGGGCACCGCAACGACGAGATCAACGCCTTCACGGCCCAGGTTGGCGGTGTCGCGTACGGGACCCGCGGGGGCGGCGTGGTGGTGCTCGAGCGTCAGCCTCCGGGCTACGCGGTCACGGCGACGTGGAAGGTCGCCGGCGAGGTCGAGTCCCTCTCGCTGTCTCCGGATCTTTCCACCGTCGTGGTCGGCGTCAACGGACAGCTGGGCGTCGACGGAAAAGAAGCCGCGTTCATCGAAGTGTATGACGCCAAGACCGGTGCTCTGCGCCGCAAGAGCGACCCGCAAAAGAGGAGCCGCGTGACGGCGATGCAGTACTCACCCGATGGTGCGTTCGTCTTCGCGGACGCGGGCAGCTTCGAGGCCGGGATCATGGACGTGGCCACCGCGAGCTGGAAGCGCAACTACACGGTGGGCTCGTGGGTGAGCAGCTCGGTGTGGCTCACCCCGACCCTTCTCGCCGGCGCTGGTTCGGACGGCGTCAGCCTGTTCTCGTTTGACCGTGGCGGGACTCGGCATCTCGAGCTCCCCGGAGTCGAGCACCAGCCCACGATGGAAGGCATCGGCGCCTCGGCCGACGGGTCCCTCGTTTGCGCGGGAACCAGGCGCGGACTCGTCGCGTGTTGGAGCAACCGTCCGGTGGAGCCCAGCACCTATCGGGCAAGACCCTGATCCGTGTCTGGCGGCTTCGTGCCGCTAGCTGCTCAGATTCGGCCGGCGCCATTTGCGCAAGCGCCCACCAAAGATCGGGCTTGCCCGTCCGATGGATCCTGGTACATTCCGCCCCCCAAAGACACTTGGAGAGGTGTCCGAGTGGTTGAAGGTGCCAGACTCGAAATCTGGTGAGGGTTCACGCCCTCCGAGGGTTCGAATCCCTCCCTCTCCGCTGAAGCCTTCGACTGACGCCCCCAGCCTACGGGCAGGGGATTTCGACCGAAGCAGACGACACGACGACGACGAACCAAACGATCAAGACAACTTGAGTGCTGGCCCGCCTGGAGAGGTGTCCGAGTGGCCGAAGGTGCATGATTGGAAATCATGTGTGGGGCAACCCACCGCGGGTTCGAATCCCGCCCTCTCCGCTAAGCCAACACTCCCCAAACCTGATCAACTGGGGTTCATGCCTCGGGCGACGGTTTCTCCGCCAACTCCGCCAGGACCGGAAGGTAGCAACGGTAACGGAGAGCTGGGTGCCCGGGGCACTTTATTGTCTGCGGCCCGACGTCGCGTCGGCGGACTCAGTCGGAGGACGGCGTGCACACGGTGAGACGGTAGTCCACCGCTCCCGCGTCATGGTCCGGCTCGTCGAGCTCGACCTCGAGCGGCCACGACGGAAACATCACCGCGCAGGCCCCCTGGGTGACACCGGCCAAGCCCAGGACGTAGTTCTCGAAGTTCCATTCCGATGCTGGAAAGCCGCGGAGCTTGACCGAGAAGGCGTCCTCGCTGATGTCGCCCACGGTCACCTCGCCAAGTCCTTCGACCCCCATCGAATACATCCGCGGGAGGTAGCGGAGCGCTTCGCGAGGGTTCTGCAGGAACAGGCGCTTGGCCATCCCGAGCAGCCCGCCCAAAATGGGCCGCTGAAGAAAAGCCCTGCCCGAGCTTTCCCAGAGCGACACGTAGGCCTCGGGCCCAACCGCGGCCGCCAACCGCTCCATGAACTCCATGTGCAGGGCCATGTCCAGCCAACCGATTGGGAGCTTGGAGCGGATCGCTTCGAGCGCCTCCGAGGACACGCAGTCCAAGATCGCATCCCGACGCTCCGGCTCGAACGCCTCGACCTGTTGGAGGAGAAACTGCGGCAACGCGGCGCGAATCCTCCCCACCTTGGTTGCATAGCCAAGCCGGGGCGCGTCGTCGAGAGCAATTCCGCCGCGGATCCCGCCCTCTGTCGCCGCCGTTGTAACGCATGGTCCGTTGGGGGCACGATTGACTGAGAGTTCATGCCCACCGTCCCCCACCTTCGACCGGTTGAGCGCGCGCCGGATGCCGATACGGCACCGCGAGAGCGAGAGCGAGCACTGGTCGATGCTGCCGCGGCGGGAAACTCGGCAGCGTGGGCCCGCCTGTATCAGGACAACTTCGACAGCCTCTACCGGGACGCTCGATACCTCAGCCGGGACAGCGCGTTGGCCGAAGAATTGGTCCAGGAGGCATTTGCGCTGGGTCTGACGCGGCTTTCGGGCTACGACGGGCGCAGCTCGTTTGGCGGCTGGATCCGCGGAATCATCCACAACCTGGCACGCCGAGCCTGGCGGACCGAGGAACGACGCGGCCGAGCCTACGGAGGCTTGGAGCAGACGATCCAAGCGGCACCTCCGCGCGACGACGGGCCAGAACAGGACCTCGAGCGTCGCAACCGAGCCGAGGCGCTCTCGAGTGCCCTGGAACGGCTGGCGCCCGCCCTACGCGAGACCTTCATCCTTCGAGACGTCCAAGGCCTGGGCGTGGAAGAGGTCGCGACCCGCCTCGAGACCACGTCGGGCAATGTGCGCGTCCGGGCCAACCGGGCTCGTGGCAAGATCCGAGACATTCTGCGGGAGATGGGCGCGTTGGAGGTAGGAGCATGAACGACCTCGATTGGATCCAGGATGCGGCCTTGGGGCTGCGCGCGGACATCGAAGTGGATCTCGACCACCAGTCGGGCCAGCCTGACTTGGCGGACGTCTTGGCCCGTGCACGTGCCATCGACGCGGATGCAGTCCCCGAAGGGCTGGCCGTGCCCACGAACAACGCAGAGCAGGCCGGCGACGACCAGCCGCTCGATGCTGAACTCGCCGTCTTCACCGCTGCGCTCCGGACCGATGTCGAAGATGACGTCGAGGACCGGGCCATGCAGCCCACCGTCGCGCCTGCGAGCCGCGCTCCGGTGCGCCGGCCGTGGGGCGCTCGGGTTGCCCTCGCCGCAGCCGCAGCCGTGGTCGCCGTCATTGGGCTCACCACCTTGGGCGCCGGCGACGAGCATCGGCAGCTGGAGGACACGCCGGCGAGCATGGCGTCCAAGAGCCTCGAGGACATCGCGGCGAACGGCTCCTGGACCCGAGCGGTCGAGTCCGACCCCGAACCTGTCGTGCGCAAACGACGGAATCCGCCCGAGGCCGTAGAGCTCCTGCCCGAGGAGCTGGAGCAGTTCGAGCCCGACCCCGACCCCGCGGAAGCCGCCCTGACCTGGAAACGAGGCGCTCGCCCGAAGCGACCCAGTCTCGATGCGCTGGAAGCCGACGCCATGGCAGCGTGGAAGGCCGGAAACCTCTCGCGTGCCGAGTCGTTGTTCCGCGCAATCATTCGGCGAGCCGGCCGTGGCACCAAAGCCGAGCTCGCATTCGGCGATCTGTTCGCACTCGAGAAACAGCGCGGTGGTGCGAAGAAGCAGGCGCAGATTTGGCGTCAGTACCTGCGCCGTTTCCCCAAGGGTCGCTACGCTGACGATGCACGCGCAGGGCTTTGCATGCGAACCTCGGGTGAGGCCGCGTCGGCCTGTTGGTCGGACTACCTGGCCAAGCACCCGCGAGGTGCTCATGGGAAGCGAGCCCGACGCGCCACACCATGATGCCCCGCCCGCTCGCGACCCTGCCCTGTTGGCTCGCCGCCGCACTCGTGCTGCTGCTGGGGTGCCCGCTCGAGTACACGGTTCCGCTGGAGACGGACGGCGCCGCATCCGACAGCGATCAGGACACCGCGTCCGAGTCCAACGACGACAGCGACACCGAACACTGCGACGCCCCCAACCTCTCGTGTGACGGGGGTTGTGTCGACCCCGAGTCCGATGCCAACCACTGCGGAGACTGCGATCGAGACTGTGGAGCAGGAGGGACCTGTGTCGAGGCGCAGTGCGTCGACTCTTGCGACAACGCCTGCGACCTCGTCACCGAAGTCTGCTCCTCGAGCTCGTGCGAGTGCCGGCCAGGGTTCGACCGTTGCGAGGGCGCGTGCATCGACCTCGACATCAACGCCGCCAACTGTGGGGAGTGCGGAGAACTCTGTGCCGAGGACGAGGAAGGCGAGATCGAACTCTATCTCTGCGAAGCCGGAGACTGTCGTGAGGACGAGGTGGGCTGTAGCCCCGGGCTCGTAGAGTGCGGACACAGCTGCGTCGACCTGGAGTCACATCCCCTGCACTGCAATGCCTGCAACCGGGCGTGCGACGGAGATCAAGTGTGTATCGAAGGCGACTGCCTGGACGCCTGATCGCCGCGGCGCTGAGCATGGGACTCGCTGCCGTCGCGGCCCCAGTCTCGGCCCGCGAGCCAACGGCTGCCGAGTCGCCGCGCGCTCCGCTGCCGTTGGTGCTCGAGGTGCGTGGGCTCGACAAGGACGAGCTCCGACAAGCGCTGGCGCTGCGGATGGCCGGTCGGGATGTGGTGTTGTTTGGGCGTTCTTCCCAGGAGCCTTTCGCGTACGCCCTGGTTCACTACGCGAAACCAACGCTTCGGGTCACGCTGATTCAGCCCAACGGCGACGCGTACGATCGCACGGTCGAGAGCATTGACGAGCAGCCACTTCGAAGTGCCGCAGTGGAGCTGGCGACGCTCGTGGATGCCGTCGGAGAGGGAACCCTCGCTCCGTCGCGCAAAGACGTCGAGCAGCCGGCGCCCGAACCCGAACCCGAGCCCGAACCCGAGCCCGAACCCGAACCCGAGCCCGAGCCCGAGCCCGAGCCCGAACCCGAGCCCGAACCCGAGCCGCACGGGTTGTCGGTCGGGCTTTCGCTGGCTCCGGCCGTGGGTATCGGGTTGGCGCCATCGGACGGCCCCGCCTTCCTCGGGGCAGGAGCATCGATGGGTGTCCTCCTCGGGACGAACTCGGGCGCGCTCTTTGGCGTCGAAGCTCGTGTCCTGGGCCGCTCCGCATCCGAGTTTCGCATCCTCCGGGCACGATTCGGGGCCGCGGGAGGATACCGTTGGCGGCGCAAGTCGTTCGAGATGATCGCCCTAGGCCGGTTGTTCGTCGAACCGTGGTGGCTCAGCCGTGAGGGCGACGCCGCATCGCTCGTGCACGAGGATGAGCAAGTCTCCCGTCAACCACTGCTCGGCGGCGGCGTCCGGCTCTCCCCGGGAATCCTACTGGGACAACGCAGCGACGCCAAAGTCCACGGGCGCATCGGTGCGCTCGTCGATCTCGATGCCAGCGTCGTCCCCGACGAGGGCGGACGGAGCATCGTGTTGAGTGCCCAGGCCGAGAACGGCACGACCACGTTCGCTCGCCTCGGCGGCGCCGAGCTGGCGCTGGGTCTCGACTTCATCCTCTGGTTCTGACCAGAAGGTTCCCATCCGCAGGCTCGAAGGCCTCCCAGCATACCGGCTGCCAGGCTTCACGACGGCTCCGGTATGCTTGCGAGCGCAATGGCATCGACGCTCAGCGTGGCCGCCCGGGCAGCGATCGTAGTCACGCTGGGTGGGATGGCACCCGGCTGCTACTCGACGTACGCACCTCCGCTGCAGGGCGCGCACGGTGGGGCACCCGCGAGGGTTTCCGAAGGAGATCTCGCGGTGGGGGCCGCCGCTACTGGTACGCGCCTACCCTCGATCGGCGGCCCATCGCTGAGCTATGGAGTCCGGGACTGGGTCGCGGTGGAGGCCGGCGGCAACTTCTCGCGCGGCGCGTGGGGGATGGGTTGGGTCGGGCCAAGGTTCACGCACGCGCCTCGGCGATACGCGAAGAACTACTTCGCCACGGATCTCCACGTCGCCGGAGGCGCCGGTTGGGGAGGGGAGCGATGCGGAAACCCGGACTCACAATCGTCGTCGGCTCCCACGAGGAACGACTGCCTGAGCGTCGATGGCCGAAGCAGCTTCGACCGAGTTGCAGGGGGCGGTGCATTCGGACTCGGGATCGCGGGCCACTTCAGCTTCTTCTCCGTGTATGGGAGAGTTCGAAGTCAGCTCACCGCGGCCACCAACGTGCCCGCCACCTACTGGGGCTCCGGCGGCGCAGGCGTGCAGTTCCGAATCGCGCGCAGTGTCGATTTGTACGCGCAGGGAACCGCGGGCGGTTACGCAAACCGCTACGACGACGCTCGCTTCTACTTGTACGAGCTTGGCGTCGCGGTGCGGTTCTCGACGCGAAACTGGCGTCTCGGAAGTGGCCGCTGAGCGACCGGATGGGTCGCGACGACGTGGTCGCGACCGTCGGCGATACGTGGCCGGACGGACTCGACGTGCCCGAACAGCTCGGCGCGCGAAGCTTGCCCGAAGGGGTTCAAACCGCCTACCGAAAGATCGGCCAGGCGATTCTGGACTGAGGCACATCCGCTACGCCAACAGCTCGTCGATCGTGCCGGGCACTTCGCCCAGCGTCTCGGGCACCCCCACGGCTTGCAGCGCCGTGTTCAGGATCGCCGGTGGGTGTCGGCCCGCGCCGCTGGCGCTCAACGTCCTCGGGTTCTTGGGGTTGTCGCAGGCTCAGTCTGTCCCCCGTCCCTCTGCCAGCCCCTTGATGACCTTGAGCATCTTCCGTTCCATCACGAACGAAATGGGCTCTACGAGGTACGGGCCCCCCATCAGTTTCGCTCGGAGCCCACCGCCGTGGTGGTAGCGAGTGCGGGAGAGTAGTCGCGTCGTGCCGTCGGGCTGCTCGACCAGCAGGAACGCCCAGCTGCTCGAGATCTCGACCGCGCCCGCATCGGCACTCGGGTCGCCCGACACCACCAATGTCGTCGGTTTGTCGACGATCGCCGCAGTCATCGGTGGGATGTCCACGTGGAGCCTGATCTTGTCGCCCACGCGAACGTCTTGGTGTTCCTCGAGAATACGCTGCGTGTTCTCGATCTCGCAGCCCGCGAGGTTTTCCAGTCGTTGATAGCTGTAGAACCCACCGCGACCTTGTCCGACCTGGGCGATCCACGGCCAGACTTCTTGGGGCGAGGCGGCGATCGAGACCGCATGGGTCGCGGTCCACTGCGCCTGGGGTACGAGCTCATCGCCTGGATGTACGCCCTCAACCTCATCGTCGGTCGCCCCCCACCGACGGCGACGGCGACTCATGAACGGAGTGGCGAACGCAAACCCGATAGCAAAGAAACCACCGACATTCTCCAGTAACGAGCTGCCCGCCACCGCACCCCGGGACCCAACGTTCATCAGAGTTTGACAGTAGCGGGCGTCGTTCCCGGGCTACCCGCAGTATTTGCGATTGGACGACTTGGGAAACCGACGTTCCTTGCGTGTGCGTTTGGCCCCCTCGGACGCAAGGCTTCACTTCAGAGGCTCGGAGAGCGGAACCTCGGGGCCCACCCGTTCGACGCGCCCATAGCCCAGCCACAGGTCCCCGCGACCCGTCGCAACCACCCCGATGACGGAGCCGTTCGGTACGTCCTCGGGGACTTGGGCGACCACGGAATACGTTCCCCAGGCCTGCTGAGGAACGATCACCTCGGACTGGTATGCGGACGCGGTCTCACCTTCAGTCATGAAGACAAGGCGCACCTCACCTGCGAACTCCTCGGCCCTGATGGGTACGGTGAGCCGTAGACGTTGCCCGGCTCGCTGGTCCGACCACGAAAGAAAACCTGCAAACAAGCCATCGATCGCGCCGCTTGCATGAGCGGTGGGAACGCCGTCGAAGGTGACGGTCTGGTCCCGTTCGAGGGCGCCGACGGCCTCGGGCGAGGATGCCGCCCAGGTCTCGGTCCGAGCAATGTGCACCAACTCGTCGGCTGCCGGGCCCAGGTCTGCGAGACAGACGTCTGCTTCGGCGGGACGTCGCAGGTTCGGTTGGGTCGTTGGAACGTCTTCGCTGACGATCTCGAAGGTTGGATCGTTGACGAGGATTGTGCCGGGGCCGATCAGCAACGAGCCAAACACAAGCTGGTTGGCCCCCTGCGGAACATCGACGACGACATCCTCCAACGCCCAGTCGGTCGAGGTTCCGTAGCCCGGGCGATCGGTGCCGTTGTCCAAGATCTCCAACCCGGCACCGTCGACCCGTAGCCATACGTTGGCGCTCTTCTCCACCTCGCTACGAGCGACCCACGCACGCATGCGCACCCGCTGACCAACGAATGGCTTGGCCGACATCGTATCGAGCAAGACCCCGAAACCGTCCGGGTCCAACTCGTCCGTTCGCAAACCGCGGGACTCTTCGCCCGGTACCGCGGTGTCGGCCGAAAGATAGGTGTAGTACGAGCTGCCATCGCCGGTGAACATCCACTGCTCCACCGACGAGCCTCCCGCCGACTCGATCACTTCGGAGCCATCGGTTGGCCAGTCATCCTCCGGGCACATGAGCTCGGAGGCGCCGGTGGTTTCATCTCCGGACGAAGAATCACCGGTCTCCAACCCAGAGGTGCCCGGGGGCTGGCCAGTCGTCATCTCCGTCGTCAGCGTCGAGCTTCCGACGCTCTCGCCCCCCGTCGAGCCTGCCGGAGCCCCGGACGTGCTTCCCTCGGCATCGGTTCCACGCCCGTCCGTGGCGACGGCAGGACCACAGGCGCCCACACCGATCGCGAGGAACACCAGAGCCGCGGGGATCGACCAGTTGCTACGCATGGTCCGTCCTCAGACCCGGTGCGCAACCAGCTTGTTCCCGGCAGGCGATCCGAGCCCGCCCCGCGTTGACTCACGAAGGCTGGGAGGACGACCACTGCGCTAGGGAAGCAGCTCGTCGATCCCCCCGGGCACTTCGCCCAGCGTCTCGGGCACCCCCACGGCTTGCAGCGCCGTGTTGAGGATCGCCGTGGGGTGTCGACCCGCGCCGTCGATGTGCTGCCCGACGCCGTCGGCGTGCAGGCCACCGGCTTGACCACCGAGCAGCATGCACATGTTCTCGGTGCTGTGCGGGCTGCTCTCGGAACCCGTCGCGGTGTCGTAGCCCCAGCCGCCCTCGAATGCGAAAGCGAGTGCGGTGCTCTCGAGCAGCGAGTTGCCGTCGATGTCGAGCGTGTCTCGCAGACGCGAGGTGAGCTGGCCGTAGAAGTCGAGGTGCCAGCCCGCGACACGTGCGAGCGCCTGCATCTGCTCGTCGCCACCACCCACCCGACCGTGGGTGATCTCGTGGACGTCGCTGGGGATGCCAAGCGGCGGGAACACATTCATGAAGCACTCCGCTTGGGTGATCATGAACGAGGCGACGCGCGAGATGTCGCAGGCCAGCGCCATGTGGATCAGGTCCACCATGACTTGGGCGCGAAGTGCTTCGTTGGAGTAAGCCTGGTCGTTCTCGAAGTCGGACCCGTGGCTGTAGTCGGCGATGACGCTGCCGATCGGCGGATCGTCACCGGGGTGTTCCGGCAAGACACACGCAGGCGAGTCGGGAAGCTCAAGCTCCTCGAGACGGCCTTCGAGCGAGCGGATCTCGTCGAAGTGCCGCTGCATGCGAAGGGAGTCTTCTTTGCCGAGGCGACTGATCAAGCTCTCCGCGTCTTCCGAGACGAGGTCGACCACGCTCTTGCGCATGGCCAGCTCGCGACGCGCAGCCGCGGCCAGCTCGGGATCGGGCGGGATGAAGCCCTCGAACAGCGACTCGTAGGCAACCCGGGGGCTGGTGATCGGAGGCAGCTGCTCCATGTCGCCAGCCTCGTTACGACGCGCCGAGATGACACCGTTGGAGCCACCATCGCCTTCACCGTAGTAGTAGGCGGGCTGCGCCCCGTAGATGAGCGAGTCCTGCAGGGTGTCACCGGCGAGGTAGCGCGCGGCGAGCTGGTCGGAGCTGTCCGACATCATCTGCGAGCCGTTCTGCCGGGTTCCGGTCGCCAGGACGCGGTGCGCCGTGCTGTGGAACCCGGTAGGACGGCCCCCAGGAGGAACGTCGGCAGCAGAGGGCATGCTGAGCCCGGAGACCATGCTGATCACGTCGGTGACGCCATGGGTCCCCAGCGGCTGCATGCCGATCGGAAGGTTCTTGGGATCCAGGGCTCCAAACTCGCTGGGCGCGAGGTGGTTGCCTGGGTTGGAGCCCACGGAGAAGCCCGCGAACATGAAGACGTAGCGCTGTGGCGTCTTGCCACCGTGCGCCTTGCCGACCATCGCTTCGAGGAACGGGAGCGCGAGTGTGGTTCCACCTACGCCGCGCAGGAATCGTCGCCGAGTCAGACCGTGTCGCATCATTCTCCTCCTTGAAGTTCGCGTCGGTGGCGGAAGGCTTCGGAGCTCACGTAGGCCTCCACGAAGCCGAATAGTTCAAACGTGCCGTCCTGTTCCTCGAGGACCCGCTCGATCAACGCCTCATCATGTTCGTCGAGCTCGAAGTGACCCGTCGCGTAGCGGTAGAGCATCCGCGATGCGCACGCCTCGACAAGTCCGCTCTCCACGGCCATGTCGCCCAACTCCTTGGGGCCGTTGAACGCACCCACGCCCACGAAGTCCCCATCCCCGGTGATCTCGCACTCGGGCTTGTCGGGCTCTTCGGTTCGCAATGCCCCCGAAGCGTCGTACTGCTCCAGACCGAACCCGATCGGGTCCATCAGCTGGTGGCACGACGAGCAGGCCGGCTCGTTCATCATGTAGTAGCGCTCGGTCTTGCAGGCGTCGGGGTCCGCTCCGGGCGGCTCGTCGACATCGACCATGAGGTCGTCGGCCGGCAATGGAATCTCTTGGCAGAACAACCGCGTGCGAACAAGCAGACCGCGCTGGGTCGGGCTCGTGTCGCCGAACTTGACCCCTACGGACAGGAACGATCCGTGTGACAGCAAGCCACCGCGGCCACTCTCTTCGTACGGGACCCAACCTTCGCCGCCTGCGGGCTCGGGGATGCCGTAGTGCTCGGCCAGCTCAGCGGTCACGTATGTCTCGGTTGCGGTCAGCAGCTCGGACCAAGGCTGTCGCTCTTCGAAGATGTTTCGCTCGATGAGGGCCTGAGTCTCGCCCAGCATTGCGCCGGAGAGCCCTTCGTCCGCCAGCTGGTGATAGCCGAGCCACAACCCATGAAAGCGACCGATCGACGTCCGGCCTTCGTCGCCTTCGAGAAGTTGCGAGGCGGCAGCGGCGATGCCTTCACGGCTGTCGAGATCGCCAGCCTCGGCTGCGTCGAGGAGCCACGGTGCGGGTGTTGTGCCAGCCAGGAAGAACGAGAGCCGCGTGGCAACTTCATGAGCGCCCAGGCGGAACACGCCCGGCTGGCCTTCGACTTCCTCGCCGATCTCGACCCGGTACACCAGCTCGGGGTGCTGCAAGAACATCCGTAGGGCAGCCGCAACCGCGGCATCAAACTCTCCGGCCTCGACACCGTGCTCGAGCAGGATTCCGTAGCGGGTCAGCTCTTCGCCGGTGAGCGGGCGACGGAGCGCTTTGCGGCCGAACGTGGCCAGGAACTGCTCGAAGCACGCCGCATCGTCGACTCCGGTGGGCTCACATGGCAGGAGAGCATCTCGAAGCTGCGCATCGGCGACCACCGCATCGGCGATGTCTCCGCACAGCAACTCCAGCCCTTTGACCAGCGGCTCGGAGGGCGTCTGAGTCGTGTAGTCGTTGTCGAACGGGGTGAGGTTGTCGATCGGAAGCAGCTCGCCGACAGCCTCTGGCATCAGGCCGGTGAGGTCGGCGACGGTGCGCTCGTACTCGGTGATCGAGAGTCGGCGCAGACCCGAGGCCCCAACCTCCGCGGCGTCCTCCTCCGGGATGGGCGGGTCCTCGCCCGTGCCATCGTCGGTTCCAGATCCCTCGCCTTCGGCGCCACCGTCTGTAGCCCCGGCGGAATCCTCCCCGTCCAGTCCGGACGCTGAAAACCCGCTGTAGCAGCCGGCGCTCAGTAGCAATGCCACCAGCCCAGCGTTCGCTGCTGTTCCCCTCACAGGAGTAAGGTTCCCATACCGGGGATTCCGTCCCCCGAATCGTTGGGGGAAAACGCCCCCGGGCAGCGTTCGTAAGGCAGATCTCAGGATCGGCGGCCTAACAGCGCTCTCCACAGCCGAACGAGCACATTCGGGCGGAGGGCGACGTACTCACCGCCAGGTTCGAAATCGAGCTCGCCCGGTGGAGCGTTGGCGGGGTCGGGTGCGGGCGCGCGATAACTCCCCATCCGCGATCGCTTCCTTCGACCCGGCTTCGTCGACCACCGGGCAGGCCGGACGCGCTTGGACATGACACCGACCCTAGCAGCCCGTGATGAAACCCGCAGCGCGGTCTCTATCCGCAGAATCCAGCGCACATGTCTGGGAGGTTTCCTTCGCAGGAAAGCTGGTCCGGAGTCGCCAGCGTGAACACGGCCTCGATCTCGCACTCTGGCAGAAGCGCGTTGTTGAAGACCTCCGCGACCGTGACCTCGGTGAGGCTGGGAAAGCCCAACGAGACCAGTGAGGGATTGTCGAAGACGTAGAACTCCTCGGTGCTCTGGAGGCTTGGAATGTCAATGGTCGCAAGCTGACCGTTTTCGGCGAAGCCAATCCCTTCGACGTGCTGGAGCGCGACCAGACCCGACACGTTGGTCAACGGCGTCCCGATCATCGCCAGGAACCCGTCGATCTGACGCAGGCAGCCAAGCGGTTCAAGCGTGGTCACGTTCGCTTGAATATCCAGGTAGCCCTCGATGCTGCCGCAAATACCGATCGCCTCCAACTGTTCATCGTTGGAGACCATGAAGTCTCCGATGCACGGCATGTCGAGCGGCAAGCAGTCTTCGCCCGGTGGCAACTCGGGGATTCCTGGTTCCGTCCAGCCGCCGCTCGACGAACTTCCGGAGCTGCTGCTGCCCCACCCCGACGAACCAGACGAGCCCCACCAGCCCGACGAACCGGACGTGCCCCAGGTGAAGTCACCGCCGTCACACTCGCAGGGGCCGTACTCCCCCTGCTGGCTACAGATCCGCTCGCCGTAGCCACCCCCGGGGCAGGTGCATTCCATGTACGTCCCCGGAGCGCATCCGATGGGTGATGTCGTCGACTGGTTCGGAGGGACGGGGCTCGTCGGAGAGCCCGGCTCACTGAACCCCGATGAGCCTCCCGTCGAGCTCCCTGAGCCCTGCGACGTCTCGCCGACAGGCACCAAGGAGTCGCACCCGACCACGCTCAGTGAAAACAAGACCACGCATCCTCGCGTCCAATCCATGTCCTATCGTGACACAGGCGCGGCGCCGGGAACACGTCGAAGACTTCGAGTGGGAAGGATGGACTCCCGGCCTCACAGCCGAGCCGTCAGCGGCTCTGGAACTCTTTGCCGAAGAAGTACGTCAGCGACCCGCCAAAGTAGAACCCGGTGTTGAAGCCACCGTTGAGCGTGATGCCAACGGTGTCCTTGATGATCATGCGCGCGCTGAGGATCAAGTTCACAACCGGGATGACCGGGGGCACGCCGCCGGACTTGTTGCGATAGCCGAAGGCGTTGAGGTCCGACTCGCTGCAGCCATTTTTGTCGCAGCTTGCGTAGCCTTCGAGGTTCGGGTCGTCGAGGTCGTTGGCGTCGGGCGGCGTGCGGTCCGGGTCCATGGTGACGTCGTAGCGCGGCGTGCAGCGGTTGAAGTCGCCGAGGTCCTCGGGGGTCTGGCAGGTGTCGGTGGGGGTTGCACCCACGCCGGGCACGTAGCCGTCGGGGAGAGAGCCGATGCCCGTGCGGTGAATACCGCCGAACAAGATGCCCAAGCCGATGCCCCCACCGCCACCGATGCCGAGCTCGACGTTGTCCGTTTGCACGACCGGAGCGCGCGCGATGAAGTCGGCCTCGAAGTAGAGCATGCTCAGATCGACGTCGGTGTAGTCCGCGGCGACGAGAGACTCCGACGTGCCGATGTAGCGCCCTTTGTCGAGCCAGTAGCCCTCGGGGAGCTTGGCGCTCTGGTAGCCAACCGCGCCCACGATGTCGAAGATCCGGGAGTGCCGATAGACGTACTCGCCGCCGACGTAGAAGTTGCAGCCGTCGGTCCTGAGCAGGCCCTTGTCCCGCGCAAAGTTCCCGACCGCCTCCCCGCGGCACAAGGCGTTGGTTTGCGTCTCGAACCAACGCGAGAGGATCCAAGTCGGCACGATCACCATACCGGAGCGCACGCCGACTCCGTGTCGGTTGAACTTGGGCTCGGGCGGTTTGGCCTCCGAGAGCGGCTCGGGTTCGGGCTGCGGTTCCGCGACGGGCTCCGGCTCCGGCGGCGCCTCAGGTAGCTCTCCCGCTTCTGGCGCCTTCGAGGACGTCGGCGTGTAGTCCGGCTCCGGCACCACGCCGGGCTCGAGCACGACCGCCGGTTGCGGCGCCAACAAGTTCGCAATCAGTCCAAGTGATGCCCCCGTCACGTTCACGATCCTACGCCGGAAACGCTACGGTGCGAATCCTGGGCGTTTGGAAGGTGATCTTCGCGATTCGTGATCAGCGGCAGGTAGGCGGTCCACTCACCAGATACGATGGCCACAACCGCGTCCACTGCTCTTCCCGTGATCCACCTCGATACGCTCTCCTTCGTCGGCCTGGAGCGCTCACACCTCCGTAGCGCTGTGTATCGGCGCGTCTTCGGGGATGACGCAGGGCCGGTCCGCATCGGGCGGTACTCGCTGCTGGAGCGTGTGGGTGCTGGAGCACGCGGCGTTGTGTTCAAGGCGTTCGACAACCAGCTCGACCGACTCGTCGCGCTCAAGGTCCTCTCCGCGCGGGCCGACGATCACGAGGAGCTGCTCCGAGAAGCCAAGGCGCTCGCCCGGCTGTCCCACCCGAACGTACTCCCGGTCTACGAGGTCGGTGAGACCGAAGACGGCCAGGTGTTCCTCGCAACCGAGTACGTCAAGGGCTGGACCTTGCGCGGCTGGTACGACGAGGAGACCCGCGGTGAGTCGGCGATCGTCGAAGTGATCCGTCAGGTCGCGCGCGGGGTGCAGGCCGCCCACGATGAAGGGCTGGTGCACCGCGACCTCAAGCCCGCCAACATCTTGCTTGGGGAAGATGGTCGGGTGCGGGTTGCCGACTTCGGTCTGGCGCGCTTTGATCCCAGCGCTCTGCAGCCCGCCGCCGATGTTCCGCGCGACGGACTTGCCACGACGACCGCGGGAACTCCGGGGTACATGGCGCCCGAGTTGTTCCGCGGAGCACCAGCCTCGACCGCGTCGGACCAGTACGCGCTCGCGGTGACCCTGCACGAGCTCTTGTTCGGCGCGCTTCCCGACGAAGCGAGCTCGGGGGCGCTTCGCCGGGCCAGCAAGATCGTGTCGATCGCGGTTCGGCGGGGGCTGGCCGACGCGCCGGAGGATCGATTCCCCACGGTCGGCGCCTTCGCGGACGCGCTGGTCTCGGCCTCCCGCTCAGCGTTGCGGCGACGAATGCCTTGGGTCGCCGGCCTGTCCTTGCTGGCTGCTGCATCCGCGACGATCTGGATCACAGACCCGCTGGGCGAGCGTGCGGCGGACAACGACCTCGCGCTGCTACGCGCCGAGGCTGCTCTGCCGGAAGACCCTGCCGCCGCACTGGACGAACTCCGAAAGGCGCCCGACCTCAGCGACGCACGCCTCCTTCCAACAGCGGAGCGAGCGCTCGCACTTGGACCTGAGCACGCTCGCTATGCCCTTCCCAAGGGAGCGCATGACATCACGCAGATGGGAAGTCTCCTCTTGTTTCGAGACGCGCAGGACGGACTTACCGCAGCCCGGCTGACGGCGGAAGGGCTCGAGCCCCTCGAGGCTGCCGCGCTCGGGTTCGTCGCAGAGGAGCGCGATCCCAACTGGCCGGACCTGTACCAAATGCCCGGGACACGCGCCGTCCTGAAGGACCCCCGTGCACTCGCTGCGATCGACCCTCGAGCGGCTCACCGCTTTGGTGCGCTCTCGCGGGAAATCGCGATCTCGGCAGACGCGCGAAGAGTCGCCAGGTCGAGCAACGACGGCTACACGATCACGGTCGAAGACATCGCCACCGGAGAGACGGTGTGGAGCGCGGACCGAGACGAAGGCCACATCGGTGCCATCAGCCTCGACGCGACCGGCGACCGCGTCGCGTGGCGGGAGGGCAAAGCGGCTGGGCACCTCTTCGATATGACGACCGGGATGATGGCGCGTCTCGAGCCAGAGGCGTCGCACGTGATCTTCGAGTCGCAACAGGACTCGGTCGTCATTGCGGGCCGCTTCACAGGCGTGTTCCGAGCCGACCTCGCGAAGGCCGAGACCATTCGTCTACTCGGCGAGGACGAGGGTTTTCGGCGGGTCGAGGTCTCGCCCGACGGCGCGTGGATTGCCGCTTTGGGCGCGGACGACAAGATCACCATCGCCAACCTCGCGGCCTCGGTGCCCCGCGTCGTCACCGGGAGCGCCTTCGAATTCTCGCCCGACGGAAAGCACCTCGCCGTAGAAAATGGCGAGCGGGTTGAGGTGCACGATGTCGCGTCGGCAGACTTTCAGACCTTCACCTCCGCCGGGGGCGTCGCGACGTTCGACTTTTCCGACGCCTCGACGCTGTGGTTGCTCACTCCGGACGGCTTCGCTTGTAGACACGAACTTCGCAAGACACGCGCATTCACAGGTCATACAGCCTCGATCAAGGACATTGCGCTTTCCGCCGATGGCGGCCTTGCGGTTTCGGTTGCGAGCGACTTCACGCTCCGGCGCTGGGATGTAGACACCGGCGTCGGCCAGGTCCTCGTCGAGCTGGACTCTGACGCTTTCCGCCTCGCGCTCGACGAAGGCGCAGGCCGGGTTGCACTGACTCGCCGCAGCAACCCCACGATGATCTTCGACCTCGAGAGCGGGGCTCCCCTCGCAGACGCCCCGCACAGTCGTCCACGGCCAGTCGTGGGTCCGAAAGGCGCGTTGTTTGGAGCCGGCGAGGGTGGTGTGTGGCGCAACCTCGACGGGGAGACGACGGTCATCGCGCCCGAGCTTCACTGCTACAGCCTCGCCGCGACAACCCAATGGGTCGCGGCCATCTGTCGGGGCGACGAGCACGAGATTCACGTCTGGGCCGACGACGATCACCGCTCGATCCCGTTCGTGGGTAGACCTGTCGGTGGCTCTCTGCACGCGTGGCCGGATGCTGACCACATCTACGCCATGGGCGCTCAGGAGCAACTCGTGCGGCGCCACGGTTCGGGAGAACTCGAACGCCTCGAGGCGCCCCGGCTGCTCGTCGAGCCCGAGCCCTACTCCGTCTCCTCCGCCGTCAGCAACGCCGCACACGACCTGGTGGTTCGTAAGCAGGGCGGCATCCATTCGCTGTGGAACACGGGCGAGCAGCCGATTCGTCTGTTCGAGAGCAACGCGCGCTCGCTCGCCATCTCGGGTGATGGTCTTCGAGTCGCCTACTCCACCGATCGTCACAAGATCATCGTGCGAGAGCGGGCTTTGTCCAAGGCCCACCCGGAACTGTCCGCCGTCCTTGATGCCTCGAGCAAAGCGGGCGGTGCCCATTGACCGCCGCGATCCAGAAGCCGACGATGACCGTCCTTCCCATGGAGGACGACGAGCAGCTCTACGGTCGCTGGGCGTCCGGTGAACGGAAAGCCGGAGAGACGCTGATCGAGCGCCACCTCGACACGGTGGGTCGGTTTCTCGCCAACAAGTGTCCGGACCCGTCCCGACTCGAGGATCTGGTCGCGACCGTCTTTGAGCGCTGCGCCAAGAGCTTGGGTCGATTCGGTGGGCGCTCTTCGTTTCGAACGTACCTGCTCGGCATCGCGTACAACGTCGCACGCGACGATCTCAAGCGGCACGTCCGCTCGCCCAAGTTCGACGAGACGATCACCAGCCTCGCCAGCATCTCGAACTCCCCGAGCGCGATCGTTGCGGTGCGCGAGGAGCAAGCGATGCTGCTCCAAGCGTTGCGCCAGCTCCCCTTCGCCTTGCAAGCCGTGCTCGAGCTGCACTTCTTCGAGGAGCTGACGCGGGCCGAAGTCGCGCAGGTTCTCGAGCTCCCCGATGGCACCGTGGCCAGTCGGCTGCGCAAGGCCAAGGTGGAGCTCCGCAGCGAGCTGGAGGCGTTGGCGGACAACCCGGCGTTGCTTCAGGCCACCGTCACAGACCTGCCGTCTTGGGTGGCCGACCTGCGAGCTCGGCTGTACGCATCCGTGGATTGAGCACCTTCGCGATCGCGTGCGGTGACCCGGCCCGAAGCAGGCCGGAGCGAGTCCTTGCAGCGCCGTCGCCCGGCGGCACAGAGGTGAAGTCCGTTGTGATGGCTACCCGTCTCAGTACAGCTGCGCTCACCTTGTGTATCGCCTTCGGCCTCGCCGGCTGCGAGAAGCTGTGCGACGCCGGCATCAACGAAAAGTGCCCACCGTGCAAACCAGTGCCGCTGTCGAGCGCATGGGAGCGAACGATGCTGGAGCCGTTGGTGCCCACCGATGATGCGATCGTTTGCGAGGCGACCGGCACGGAGGCGGGGGACGCCACGCTCTCGTATTGGCTGCCCGAGCGGGTCCACGAGAGCAACGTCGCGACCGTGAGCGCCGCACAGAACGCTGGTTGGATTCGAACGAGCGACAACTGGTACGACGACAACGACCGCTCTCAGATGGCCAAATGGAGCGAGTTTGGCATCAGCAACGGGGACACGCTCCGCATCGACCTCAAGTCCGAGGGGGGCGGCACACGAGTCGAGGTGCAGCTCGAGACGATTCCGCTCTCCCCCAGGCTGCAGGGGGATGTCAGCATCTTCGCCTATCGCGACGCCTCCTATGCGCTGCAAGACGGACGCGTCATCGCGCTGCCCGGCGTCGTTGGAGGCGCGGCGATCTCCTCGGAGAACAGTTTCTACTTTCGGACCGCGGTCGACCAATACGGCCACTACCCGCCCGACGGAGCGGCCGTCGTGCACCCCGCGTTTCCGGCAGGGGATGGCTCGACCACCGCACATGGACCGGGTCCGCGAGGTCTGCCATGGGTCTCGCACAACCCCACAGACCGCAACAAACCTCTCCTACTCGGCGAGCTCGTCGATGGCATCTGGGACCTCGAAGCGGTGACCGGCCTTTCGCCTCGCCTGCCCTCCGGTTCTGTCGACGCTGCCGTGACCGGCTCGGGTGCAGTGTGGTTGCTCGCCGGAAACAACCTGTACACGAAAGACGCGAGCGGCTGGCGCGGCAAGAAGCTGCCCTCCCGGTCGGGCCCACTACGGCCGCTCGTCGCCGAAGCGAACAGCGTGCTGATCTCCACCGAACACGCCGTGTTGCGAGCGAGCTTCGATGGCAAGCGCATCATCACCACTCCCGTCGCGTTCTTGGACTTCTACCCCGAGCTCTACGACGCGGGTGAGGCCGGTGTCGTCGCACGCACCCGCACCGAGGTCGTGCTGATCGATGCTGAGACCTCGACAAAGCTCGAGCTTCCCGGGGACTCCCTCGCCCCCGATATTGCGCTCAACGACCACGGTGTGATCGCGGTCGCGACCAAGTCCCCCTCCACCATCATCGTCCGCGAGACCGACGGCACGATCACCCGCTACCCGGAGCTACCTCGCCGGGTGGCCTCCATGTCGATCGACGCGCTTGGTCGAGTCTGGACGCTCCTGGTGGACGGCGACCCGGTCGTCGCAGACCGCGGCACGCTCGTACCCCTGCTCGGACTCTCCGAAGACGGCATGCGCCCAAGCAGCGTGACGTTCATGGGCAACGGCGCACCACCGATTCTGGTAGCCGCTGCCGAGCACGGTTGACAGGGGCCCTCGGGCATCGTGGCGAGCTTGTGGGATGTGCTCTAGGCTGTGCGCCGTGACGAGCTCGGCCAACAGCCCCCTGCCCCAAGATGCCGCGACGATGGATTGGGTCGCGATTCGAGCGCTCCGAGACACGCTGAGGCATCACCTTGTCGAGGTTGCAGATGGCACCCACCTGCGAGCCGCCGATCCTGCAGCGAGCGCCCGGACCGTTCGCGCCGATTGGAAGAGCATCGTCGTCGCGTCGGCCAACAGCCTTGCCGACCTCCTGCGCCTGAAGCACTTCACCGAGAGCAGCGACACCACCGACCGCGACATCGCCTCTGGCGATGCGGACACTCGCAAGAGGAGCCCTCTCATCCAGCACGCGGTGCTCATCGAGTGCACCGCATCCGCGCTGCTGGCCGGTCACGAAGAAACGCAGAGCTCACTGCAGCCCACCAAGGCTCCCAACCTCTTGGCGTCGCTTCTCAAGACGATCTCAGGAGCAGCTGGAATGTCCGTGACGCTGTGGACGCCCGGCGGTGTCATCTCCGGAACGACCACCACGCTCGCAGACTTCTTTGCATCGACGGTGGACCACCTCGAGAACAACATCAGTGGCGAGCACTACGCGCTTCTGCGTCAGCAGTCCGCACGGCTGAGCGACACTGCGGCGCTCCCCAACGTCGTGCTCCTCGCGACGGCGCTGGGTCAGAAGGTTGCCGTCCGGTTCGAAGACATCTCGGCCTGGACGCTGGGATCACCGTAGGCGGCCTCAGCCCCGACGGACACTGGGTCAGTCGTAGCGGCAGGTCAACCAGTAGCCCGGTGTTCGGTGCCCGCTGACCTTGTCTAGCTGCTCCGCCGCGAACCTGACCGGCTCGATTCCGCCGAACTCGACATGTGCGACCGAGACACCATCGACCCATGAGCTCGACCATTCTTGTCGGGTGTCCTGGTTGGCGATCCGCTTGTAGGTCGTCTGCACATTCGTGGACACGACACCGACGGAGACGGCCGCGAAACACAGCGGCCCCCAGGACAGCAAATATGCCCCGGGTGCATCCGTGACACTCCACCCTTCCCGTGGGCCGAGCACTTCGTCCCAGGCGCTTGGGTCGAGAGTGGGCAAGTTCGAGAGCGCAGACGCCACTGCCTCCGGGTCGACCGCCGTCGGGCTCGGGTCGCTGGCGTCGACGTATGCGATTCCTCGTCCAAGTACCACTCGCCGGCCGCCGTCCTGTTCCTCACCCGACGCGAGCACCGTCATTCCTTCGAGCGTGGCCTTGACGACCGACTCCAGCTCAGCAACCCCGACGTTCTTCGGGAGTTCGACGACCCACCCGACGGCAACCGCTCCGCCAACATGGACGTCATCAATGTCCTCATCGTCGTGGAAGCCGTCGGCCTCCTCAGGCTCGCCCGCTTGCCTATCCTTGAGCCCCGGTCCGTCGTCCTGCCACATCAATGAACCACCGTGGATGTACAGAGTCCCGCTGACATTCTCGCCGGGGAGTCGGGTCCCCTCGATCTGAAGCACTGGCCCCTCCTCCAACTCGGGCAGGTCGCGACGATCGGGAGCGCGCCAGGCCGCCCGCGGTCCAACAAAGCTCGCTCCTTGAAGGTCCCTCCAGCCCAGTCCGCCTTCAAGGGGCACGAAGGACAACGCTCGCTCCTGCAGAACTTCGACTCCGGCGGGAATCTCCAAGTCCTCACTCGCCCCGTCGTCCAGGTCGTCTTCGTAGATTTCGACCACGGTGTACCGCTCTTCGGGGGCATCGTCCCCGGTCGCCCCGAACAGGGCGTACGCAACGATGTCGTCGATGGGCTCGGCTGGGGTCCAGGTCAGGATGTGTCGCTGGCCTTGTGGCCAATCCGTGACCCCACGAGGGATGCCACCCCACTTCTGAACCGAATCAGACGCGGGAGCTTCCTCGAGCACCTCGAGACGACGAGAGCTGTCGATCGCCTCGCTCCATGATGGTCCGCTCTCCCATTCGAACTGAGGATGCATCACCCCACCCTCTTCGAAGACGAGCAGCGATGCATCGCCGCGTCCCCACTCGTATGCGACAGCGAGGACAAAGGAGCCGCCAGGCAGATCCGACGGAGCTTCCACCTCTCCCCAGACCGGCTCGCCACCGATGTAGGAATCTCTAATCTGCGGACTGCCGTCGTCGAAGGTGGAGATCGACAGCACGGGCCAAGATACGTAGTCCCCCTCGGGGCAGAGCCCCGGGAACATCTCGCCGACGAAGTCTTCGGGCGGATCGGGTTGAGGTGTCGCATCGATCTGGGCTTGATCGAGCCAGACGACGCTGATCCCACGACTGCCAGGCTCCAACTCGTAGAGTGAGTCGATGAACACTGCGACTGCGCGCATCCCTCGTGCCCGCTCACAATCGAGATTCAGGCCCTCGAGATCGATGGTGAAGGCGTGCTGCATCGCCCGCCCCTGAAACCGGGGCCATCCCTCGGCGGGGACTCCCAACGGAAGCCCTCCAATTCGAAGGAGAGCCTCTGGGGGCGGGTGGTCTTCTGTGGATACGAAAATGTTGTAGTCAGTCATGGCAGCACTGTTGGAGACGGCTCGAGCTCGCGGCGTCGAACTACGGAAACGCGGCTGTCCGTTCATCGCCGTGACACGTCGCTCGAAGACGGCCCATCGATTGCGACGAACGCTAGAAGAACTCATGAGCTTGCACACGGGCACCAAACCCGGGGTTTGCTACGGACCGTTGGTGACGGGGGCAGGTAGCGGACAGACCGGGGACTCGCGAGACAGCGAGTTCCGCGCTGCGTTCGGCGCGGGTGCACCGACACGTTCGTCACTGCGACTGGCCGTTCTCGAGGGTCGCCTCTCTGAGCGCCTGGGCGCGGAGCCCACCGTCCCGGTCCGGCTGGGGCGATTCGAGCTCCGTGACCGCATCGGGGCCGGGGGGATGGGCGCCGTCTATCTCGCCCATGATCCAGCGTTGGATCGTGGTGTTGCGATCAAGCTGCTGCACGGCTGGACGTCGAGCGCTCCTCAGGCCCTGATCGCCGAGGCCCAAGCGCTCGCACGCCTCTCTCACGAGAACATCGTCGAGGTGTACGGCATCGGTGTGGACGACGATGAGCCGGCGACGCTCTTCGTTGCGATGGAGTACGTGCCAGGCCTGGACCTCGAACGTTGGCTGCAAACCGCTCCGACCTGGAGGGAGGTTGCGCGAGCATTCGTCGACGCGGGCCGAGGATTGGCGAGCGCGCACGCATCCGGAGTGCTGCACGGCGATTTCAAGCCGGCCAACGTCCTGCGGCGAGAGAACGGCCGTATCAAGGTGATCGACTTCGGCTTGGCCAAGATCGTCGAGCAGCTCCGAGTTTCACAATCAGACACCCACAGCGGGCCTCGCGATGGGCCAACCGGCGGCACGCTTGGCTACTGCGCGCCCGAGAAGCTGGAGGGAGGCCGAGACACCCACGCCAGCGACCAGTTCTCGTTCTGCGTAGCCGCGTACCGAGGACTTTGTGGCCGTCTCCCGTTCGGCGCTGCCAGTCGCTCGGCGTTCGCTGCCGCGCTGGCACGTGGTCCCTCGCATCCGCTGCCCCGACACATCCCCCGCGACGTCGCACAAGTCCTCGCGCGAGGCATGCATCGCGATCCCTCCGCGCGCTGGCCTGACATGGCGACCCTGGTTCGCGAGCTCGAGTCCGCGGTAGGCCGGCGTCCTCGCTGGTCGCCCTGGCTTGGCGTGGGCATCGGGCTGGTGTTGGCGACCGCGGTGTGGGTGGCCGGCACCGACCCACAGCAGTCACCCGACTGCAGTGCCGCAGACAGCTCAACGCGAGATCTGTGGCACCCCGAGAGACGTCGCGCAGTGCAAAGCAGCTTCGAGGCTGCACCTCAGCGGTTCGTCGTAGAAGCGGCACCGATCGTGGTGTCGACGATCGATGCCTACGTCGAACGGCTCGCAGCTGCACGCATCGAGATCTGCGAAACGCGTTCGGTCACCGGGAGGACGGGCACTGCGACGGAGGCCAGCAGCGTTTGCCTCGAGTCGCGGGAGGACGGTCTCGATCGGTTCCTCTCGCGGATTGAGCGCGCAGAGGGGCTGGCCGCATCGATCGCAGCAAGCCACGCTCTCGAACGGGTCGCCCCGTGCCTGCGGCCGGATCTCGACACGGCTCGGACGCGCTTTGCTGACGAACGCCGCCACCGGGTCGACCAAGTCGACGCATCTCTCCAGGCGCTTGGCGAGTCCTACGCCGCCGGAACGTCCGAGGGCGGAGCGAAGCGGGCGAAACAGCTTCTCGTCGCCTCGACGGAGCTTGGCTACGAGCCCGGACGTGCGCGAGCACTCAACTTGCTGGGGGCGTTCTCGAGCGTCGATGGCAGGATCCCCGAAGCCCACGGGTTCTTTGAGAGCGCATACTTCGCGGCGCAGAGCGGTCGGGACGATGAGCTTGCGCTGAAGGCCGTCAGAAACCTGGTGTCCAACGCCTCGCGCAGAGGCGACTACCTCGGAGCACTCTACTGGGCGCGGCAAGGGCGTGCCCGGATAGGCTCAGAGTCCGACCCCATCGAAGTCGCCAAGCTCGAGTATGCCGAGTCCATCGCGCTCATCAGCCTCGGGCGAACCGACGACGCGCTGGATCGACTACGACGCGTTCTCGAGACACGATCGTGGCTGCTGGGCACCGACCATCCCCAAACCGCCGATGCACAGTTCGAGATCGGCAACGCCCAGCTCGCGGCGGGGGACCTCGAAGCCGCACTCGCGTCCTACGACGCGTCGAGATCGAAGCACGAGCGGTCGCTCGGCGCCCACCACCCATCGCTGGCCTTCGTTCATCACAACGTGGGCAACGTCCAGTTCCATCTCGGAAGCCCCGACGCCGCACGGAAGAGCTGGGAGCGCGCCTTGGAGATCGAAGAGGGGACGCTGGGGGCTGATGACGCTCGTTTGGGCGGCACGCTCGCGAACCTCGCGACGGCGGCGAACGAAGCGGACGACCCCGAACGCGCGCTGGTGTATGCAGAGCGGTCCCAAGCGATCCTCGAGGCCGCCTACGGATCGCAACACCCAGATCTCATCCAGACGCTGACCGAATCCGGAAAAGCTCATCTCGCCCTGGGCCGCACGCAGGCAGGCAAAGCGGCGTTCGAGGCCGCGATCGAGATCGGGCGGGGCGCGTTTGATGGGCAACACGAAGCGATGCTCGGCCCTCTCGCCGGAGCCGCTCGGGCAGCGTGGATGATGGGAGACGCAGACGCCACGCTTCGTCACTCGAGGCAGCTTCTCGAGCTCGAGGGGTTCTCGTCCGGGGACCCTGGCGCGGCCGCAGATGCGCTGTGGGTCATGGCACGTGCCCAGTTGGCGGCAGGCCAAACTCGCGAAGCTCAGCGCACGGCCAAGCGCGCTGTCACGAGCTACTCTGCGGTTGGGGATGACGACTCGGTGACCGCTGTGACGACTTGGCTAGAGGCGCTCGATGATTGAGCGTGAGGACGACTTCGTCTTGCTCACCAGCTGGCGGGAAGGTGACCGCTCCGCCGGCGGGCGACTCATCAAGCGCTACTCGGGCCTGCTCCTGCGCTTCTTCCGGACCAAGGTCGGAGAGGACGCGGACGACCTGGTTCAGCAAACTTTCGTCGCGTGCACCGAACGAAAAGACGCGATCCAGAATCCGGCGAGCTTCCGAGCCTACTTGCTTGCCATCGCGCGTGGCTTGCTCGTGGAGCACTTCCGCCGGAAGAGCCGACACCACAAACGCTTCGACGCCCTGGAGACCTCGGTCGCCGACCTCGAGCCCACGCCAAGCCAACACCTCGCCAAGAACGAGGAGCGACGGCTCATGGGCGAAGCACTGCGCCGGATCCCTCTGGAGCTTCAGGTTGCGCTCGAGCTCTACTATTGGGAGGGAATGGCGGGGCCGGAGTTGGCGGCCGCGCTCGACCTACCCGAAGGCACCGTGCGCACACGTTTGCGAAGAGGGCGACAGCTGGTGCGCGAGCGGCTTGCAGAGCTCGGAGCGCCGGCGGACGAGCCCCTAGGCGGCTCCTCCCACTGAACGGTGCGCCGACTCAGCCTCTGCGAGACACCGCGGTCCAACCCCACGCCGTTGCCGCGAGGATGCCGACAAAGCCTCCAACGTCGCCCGTGCTCAATGCCCCGCCGAGGGTCATCAGCAAGTGCAGCGGGACCAACCACTTCGTTGGGATCGGAAGGCCAAACACATACGGCGTGTGCGAGACGGTCGAGTGTCGGTTGTTCGCAGCGAATGCCGAAAGGCCGATGGCGAGGATCACGTTCTGGCCCTGCATCAGCCAGAACGGCGCGTAGCTGCACGACGGCCCGCCGAACTGGTTGGATGCGGCTTGGGCCAACGCCGCCGTAACACCTGCGACCGCCACACCGCCGAGCAGGATCGTCCGCGCTCGTCGGACCCGCACCCAGACCACGAGCTGTTGGACGAGCCAGTACACGAGCACGAGCTGAAGCACGACCCAGGCACTGATGCCCCCGCGTCCGAACAGGCCGTACGTGACCATGCGCCAGACCTCGCCACGCTCCCATGCCGCCGAGTCCATGCGCAGCCACTCGACCCACGGCCGAAGCGGCTCGACAGCGTCGGCGAGACAACCGACGGACAGCGCGATCAGCAAGAGCTTGAGAAACCGTGGCGGCTCCCCCAGACCCGTGAGCACCTCCTGCCAGGGATTGCGCTTGAACACCACCGCAGTATGGACGGACTCAATCGTCCCAAGTTGCAAACCGGCATTCGACATCAGAACCGCCCCAGCTAACATCCGGGTATGGGTTCACCTACCGTTCGGCTGCTCCTCCCGGTCAGCGTCGCACTCTCCACCACGCTGTTGCTCGCCTCCCCTGCGCTTGCCGAAGGGGAAGACTGCGTCCGCGACACGGACTGCGGAAACAGCGAGTTGTGTCTGAGCGGAGTCTGCGCTGTCCCAGAGACCCTGCCGCCGACCTGCGAGGATGGATGTGAGATTGACGAGACCTGCGACGACGGGTTCTGCAAGGTCGAGGGCGTGGCTTGCGACAACCCTGCGGGCCGGTGCTGGGTTGAGCAAGACCACGGTCTTTGCGAGTGTTTCAACGGCCAGGGTGCGGGATGGTCGGACGGCTTCAACCCAGACGATCCCCCACAGACCAAGACCGACGAGGAGATGTTCGCGCAATGCGATGACACGCTGACGAAGGTCTGCGGCGTCGAAGCTCCATCACTCCCCGACACCTGTGTCGGCGACGTGCTCGCCGGATGCGAGGCCCTCATGCTTCTCGAGAACGCCGCCGCTGAAGACTGTGGCGAGACTGCAGCAGAGGTCAGTATCGTCCGGCTCGCCGAGTGCTGCGATCGGCACGACGAACCGGACTACGCCGACTACCGAGAATGCTACGAGGCGGCGGATACCCCGACGTGTGAACTGCGCGAATGCGGAAACGGAGGGGTCGAAGACCCGGAGTTCGGTGACACAGACGGTAGCCGTGACCCGACCGAAGGCGACGGCAACGCCACCGCGGCGACCACCGACCCCACCGCGGGCGACACCGACTCCGGCCCCGAAGCTGTCGACCAAGACACGTCGAGTTGCTCGGTCGGGGGCGATGGGCAGGGTTGGACGCTGCTCGGGCTCTTTTCGCTGCTCCCCTTCGTTCGGCGCCGTCTCTGACCCTCAGGGACGACGTTGCGTTGCGGGCGAGCCCCTGCGAGGGTTCCGGGCGATGCCCATCAAGGTACACATATTCTCGGGCCGTTGGGCAGTCCCTAGCGAGAGCCCGTTCTGCCTGAAGTTGCTGACGTGGCTGAAGATCGCCGACATCCCATTTGAGTCGGTCGTGATCGCGGGTCCGCCGAAGTCGACCACAGGCAAGGCTCCGTACATCGAGCGCGAGGACGGCAGCATCCTCGAGGACAGCGCTGCCATCATCGATGTACTCACCGCGGAGCACGGGGTCACGGTCGACACTGATAGGACGGCGGAGCAGCGCGCGACGATGACGTTGGTGCGCCGCACGGTCGAGACCCACCTGTACTTCGCCTCACTGCTCCACAGATGGCGTGACCACTGGCCCGAAGTGCGCGCCGCCTACTTCGACGGGAACATCCCGGCTCCCGTACTCTGGGTCGCCGGGCCGATGATCCGTAGAGCCACGCTCAAGCAAGCCAACGGACAGGGCATGGGAAAGATGCCGTGGGAACGGGTCGTGGCGGAGGCGAAGGCAGACCTCGACGCGTTGTCGACAGTGCTCGGCGAGCAGAACTACTTCATGGGAAGCCCCGGGATCACCGACGCTGTCGTCTACGGCTCGCTCGAGAACCTGCGATCCGAGCCGTTCGAGGGGCCACTGGCAGATGCGTTGGCCGGACACGACAACCTCGTGCGCTGGCTCGATCGCATGCGTGACCGCTACTGGGCAGAGCATTCGGCATAGCAACCACCCAGCCCGCCCCGGCCTCGCCCTGAAGCCAGCTGCCCGAGGCGTCCTGGCCCTCGACGTCGATCCCGTCGGACTCCACCGTTGCATGCCACACCGATACGCTGACGTCCCGGCCCCTTACAGACACACGCGTTTCTCGAACTCAGTCGTCGTTGACGATGATGACCGAGTCGTGCATCCAACCGGTCGAACCATCCTGCGTCTTGACCTTGATCCACTCGCCCATGGTCTCCAGGACCTCGACCTTCGACTTACGAGGAATGATCCGGATCCGTTGATTTCGTTTGCCCGGGCCGGCACGAAGGCTGGCCTTCTTCCCGCTCACGGTTGCTGTCTTGACCTTGGGCGGCTCGGGCTTGGCTTCGGGTTTGGGCGCGGGCGCAGGCTTCTCATCGGCGACCAACGGAGCGCCCGCCATCGCCGATTTCTTCATCGGGTCGAGAAGCCGGCCGACCAATCCGCCGAAGGTCGAATCCAGGGTCGACTCCGCGGCGACGTAGTCGGTGAACACGAAGTTCTCCTTCTCGAGGCCGCAGTCTTTGTCGAGCTTCGCCACCCAACTCTCTTCGAGAGCGTCGACAACATTCTGTCGCCCCGAGCCAACCCAGAGGACGTCGCCGTTGCGAGCATCGATGAGCTTCGCCTCGAAACGCACCTCGTAGTAGGGCAGCTTGAACACACACTGCTCGGTTTCCGAGTGGTACAGACGCTCCTTCTTGTCCGTCTTCACCCGGCTCGCATCGACGGGAAGCGTCTTGAGGTCTTCGACCGTGAAGTAGTCGACGGTGCCCCGAACCGCGAGTTCCTGAACCTGGAAGACCGCGTCGGCCTTGTTGGCGGGCACTGAAAAACGTCGAAAAATCGACAGATGGACCGGCGGCATCAGCCCTTGCTCGGCTCGGTTTTCGTGCGGCGTGAGCGGGTCTTCTTCTTCGCCTCACGGCGGCGGTAGCTGTC
>Ga0316204_10001621_pt1 | contig 58633 bp, 61 predicted proteins | sample 6monrhotite_MG_2_FD_205661 | JGI IMG/M metagenome (GOLD analysis project Ga0316204, IMG submission 205661) | Microbial mat bacterial communities from mineral coupon in-situ incubated in ocean water Damariscotta River, Maine, United States -... | ecosystem: Environmental > Aquatic > Marine >...
TCGACACCACTACAGTCCGCGCAAAGCAATACGACGACCGTTGGCATGGGCCTAACCACCAACGCCGATCCCCGCACCCAACCCGGCCATGTGTCGGCGACGCAGCAGATTAGCAATATCAACCGGGCCGAACAAAACAAAGCTAAACAAGCTGCGGCCAAAGCCAAGGCCGTGGCCAAAGCCAAACAGGCGGCGGAAAAAGCCCGCATAACATCTCGGAACTATTTGTCAGACAAGCCCAATACCACCGCGGCATCCATGACACCTAAGACCCGCGTGTATACGCAGGCGGAATTGGACGGTGCTGCCCAAGCCAATCGTATGAACACCATCACTCGGCAACGCGTGAATGACTGGTTGGGCGAGATGAACAAGCCGGAAAACCAACCTGCAAACCGCCCCCCTGGAATGACCGCCGCCGACGCCCGCAAAGCGGCTTGGAACCAGATAAAAGACCGTTTTTCAAGTGGAGCAAACGGCAATGGGGAACAGCAGCAATCTCTGGTAACGGGCTTATCCGCGAGTGGAATGGGGCCTTCCGTAACTGTGGACATTCCCGCAACGCAGGAAGAGGCACAAATGATGGAAAAGGCTAGGCGTATGGGCATCAATCCCGATGACCTCGACCTAAGTTCGCCCCTAGATCAAAGTCTGATTGATGGTCTTTATGATTACGATGGAAAAAAACCTAAAGAACAAAAAGAGGTTCAAGCGGTCAGAAATGAAATTAGAAACCTTGCAAAATCAGACCCTCGCTACAAGGCACTGAACGAAAGCGTCAAATGGTCCTTCGCCCGCACGCGGGCATACCCAGGATTTCAAAATCACGGTTACCTCTCGGATCAAGGTCTTAAAGATGCCCAGTTAGGTAGCACAATAGGGGGATGGACCGCTCGGGCTATAAGTGGCGCTTTTCCACCTGCGGCAATAGCTGGGAAATATCTTAAATCCGTTGGCAAGAAGGTTAAGGATGAGGGAAATTATAGGAAGGGATTAAGAAACTTACTTAAATAACCTTCTCACAATGGGTGCCAGCCAATTGTCACCAACGCCACATGGGTTAATGCCGAAAAACTCGAGCGTGTCGGAAAGAAGAAATATGTAGGGCAGATAGAAAATCGACGCCGCCTTTTCCTGGGTGTGATCCCATGTGGAAAATAGTGTTTTAATTCTCTTCATGTCTTCGTCGGAAAGCTTCTGAGCGATGAAATCGGTCCTGGCGTCGGTGCTGATTTGGAAGCCGCTTCGTTGCGCCGCTAAACGCCAAAGATATGCCTTTTTCATATCCTGAATAACGCCGTTTCCTACCTCGTAGGCATAAGAGAGGTCTTGTTGGGAACTGGCATGACCTTGCCTAGCGGCCTTGTCCAACCAGTACGTTTTTTCACAATTATTAACGCTGAACTGAGAATCAAGCGACGGAACCCCATAATCATCACTATAAAGTCTAGCGAGGATGTATTGAGCCTCAGCGTTTCCAGAACGTGCCTCAGGGATGAGGAAGGCAATGCCTTTGTCGAACTGATCTGACTGAAGCAACGCCTTAGCCTTGCCCAGGTCACCTTCGGGTCCCGTCAAACTGTCCAGGCTGGGATTGGTTGGGTAGTGAAAAAAAATAACCCACAACAACACCCACAACCAGCGGCGCACAAAACGCTTCCATCTGGTTTCAGGGTGCATAAGACGGTAGGGCATATCATTCTGTCTCAAAACCCGGCAACCAAGCCGCGCCCGGCTGGCAGATTGACGCTGTTTTCAATTTATGCTGGAGCATAGCTTGCGTTGAGAACCGTTGCAAGCGGGATAGGCCGCCGCCGAATATGCACGTGTTGTAACAGACAATTGTTCTAATATGCAGCAACCTAAACCAATCTAAGACGCCAAATGAGATAGCCTCTAAACTAAACCTCAGAATTTTTGCGCCTAAGCGTTCGCCGGCCTCGGCGGGGGGGAACAGCGCACCGACGGTGACGTCAAAGTCGGCCTCGGTAAAGGCGGTGGCGGCGCTTTCCTACCCTCCCTCTTTCTATAGAGGCGTAGCCCCGATATTTTTCATGAACATGAAATTCCGTGTCTGTAAAAATAGTAAGGAGCTCCTTCGATCATATGAAGGTCGTGTTTGAGTCTATTAATGTCTGCTCCAGGCAAAACATCTTTGAGAATTTCGATTATTTCAGGGCTTACGGGCAATAGCTTGTCTTTGATACAGTGCTTTGAGTCTACGACCTCAAAATGCGTTTCTGAATTTAGATCAAAGCAGGTTGGTTCCGACCAGCTCAAACGCACATCCTTTTTGTGAGCCGTTTCCGCCATCCAATACACGCCACCATCTTTCTTAAATATAGAATGTCCAGCAACGTGCTGATCCCACATCGGGGTTTGCAGAAAGGAGGCATGGTCATTGGTTGTCCCGCTAATCAAGGCCACGCAGTTATAACAGCCCACATTGATATTGGGTTGTGTGATTTCTAAGGGGCCTTTATCGGTCAGGATAATCCCGCCCTTCTTTCCACCAAATCCAATGGCAGGGACAGTGAAATCTTGACAATCCATGCCGCCATAAAAACGTTCAAATATGACGTCGTGTAACTCGATGTCTAGTCCGTTCAGGCGACCGAAAATAGTCAGACGGGTGAGCCTGAATTGGTCTTCCGCAGTTGGGGTGTCCTCAATGACGAGAGGGTGCTGGGGAATGTCTAATCGCTCATTATTGGCCCATACCAAGTTTAAATCGACCATAACGCAGGTCGGCACATTTGCCGGACAGTGTCTTGGTACTCGGAGTTCTTCGGCATTGGCAAAAGAAAGCGTTACAAAAGTCAAAACACCCGCGCAAAGCAGGCCTAAATATATTTTTCTATTTTTGATTGTAAACATAAGCCAAAGATATAGAACCTAGGTCTTGCAGTCTATAGCTGTGATCCTCAGGAATTGCGGTGACAGTTTACTTATCTTCAGAGCTAATTTGGGTATGCTGAATAGGCAAGCTATCACTCTCATGTGAAGCCTTGTTTACGGCTTAGGTGTGCTAGGCGGTGGCGCAAGCATGCTCCCTGGCGCTTCTGGAAAAGCAGGCGGCCTTCTTTCTGGGCCTGCAAAGATCGCGTCTGATCGCGTGAAAAAGAACTATCTCAATACACCGTTCAATCAGCTCAACAAAAAGCAATAACCCGCCTTATCCTCCTGAACGCAGCGGGCTTGTGCCAAATGCTCACCTTTCGATTTGCAACTTAGGAACGATCCTTTAGCATGAAGCGACCGCCCGTTGGTTCAGGTGACTGATAAGGAAAAGTTCCATGTTTGGGAAAAGCCAAGCGCCCCCCCTCTTCGTCGCTATTCCCATGCTGACGGTATTTTTCATCACACCTGTCATTGCCCAAGATGCTGTAGGGTCATGGCACCCCATAAAGAACATCCCCAACTGTGAATTTTGGTATACGAACGACGATACAAACTCGCGCGACTATGAAGCGCCAACTTGGTCCGGGTCGTGTCTGGATGGCTATATCCACGGACAGGGAACATTAGAACAACCGTTTGGACACTTTCAAGGCAACTTTATAAAAGGAAAGCTTCAAGGGCATGGGGTTCTTAAGGGTACCATTGAACATAAAGATGGGCCCCGAACAGGGGTTTACGAAGGTGATTTCAAAGATAGTGTTTTCAACGGTAAAGGCGTCTTTGAAGGCGATGTGGTGCGTGATGGCAAGCACATTCATTTTCATTATGAAGGTGAATTTCGGAACGGAAGCCCTTTTGGCCATGGGGTTATGGATTCAGAAGGCAACATGCACTACGAGGGGGGATTCAAAGACGGCATGTTGAATGGGTATGGAACCAAGAGCGTACCGGGCAAATTTGAATATGAAGGCGAATTTAAAGATGATGAGTTCGATGGGCATGGAACCTTAAGCGTTCCTAACAAATTTGAATATGAAGGCACATTCCAGGACGGCAAGTTCAATGGAAAAGGGATATTGGCGTATACAAACTCTTTCAGATACGAGGGCGATTTTAAAAATGGCAAGTCCAATGGACGAGGTATTATTGAGTATGCTGACGGCGCTCACTATGAAGGCGAATTTAAGAAAGGCTGGGTGTCTGGAAAAGGTATATGGGTATTAGCTAATGGGGATCGATACGAAGGTGTTTTTGCAAAAAACAAACTGCAAGGCCGAGGGACCTTCATTGGCGTAGATGGTCGTCACTATGAAGGGGAATTTAAGGACAACGACTTCAACGGACACGGTGTAATATCGTTTCTCAATGGCGCTAGATATGAAGGCAACTTCATCAATGGGCAGTTACAAGGACACGGTCTGATCGAATGGTTAGATCGTTCTTATTATAAGGGCGAGATGAAAGACAGCGCCCCCTTGGGACATGGCGTCATGACGCTTTCCGACGGCAGAACTTGTGAAGGTGAATGGCAGGGCTTGAAAATTATCGGCATTGGATCGGGACATATCAGCGGCGTCGAAAAAAGCTGTTTTATGAACGGCGAAAACATCACCTTCTCTAAGTAGCTATGCGTTCGCCGGCCACGGCGCGGGGGGCTTGGCTTCTATGAGGTTGAGCACTTCGCGCACGGCGGTGGGGATGTGCGCACCGGGTTCATAGATGGCTTTGACGCCTGCGGCCTTTAAGAAATCAAAGTCGCGTTTGGGGACCACGCCGCCGACGATCACCACCACGTCTTCACCACCGCGCGCTTTTAATTCCTCAATCAATTGCGGGGCCAGGGTTTTGTGTCCGCCCGCCAAGGTGGACACGCCGACCACTTGGGCACCGGAATCGATGGCCTCTTGCGCGGCCTCGGCGGGGGTTTGGAACAGCGCGCCGACGGTGACGTCAAAGCCCGCGTCGGTAAAGGCGGTGGCGATCACTTTGGCCCCGCGATCGTGGCCGTCTTGGCCCATTTTCACCATCAATAGGCGCGGCGCGCGCTTGGCGGTGGCGCTGAATTTTTGCACCTCGGTGCGCGCATCTTGATAGTCCGGGTCGTCTTTAAGGGCCGCACCATACACGCCGCTGATAGCGTTCGGCTCGGCCCGGTGACGGGTGTAGACGTCGGCCAGAGCCTCTGACACTTCACCTACTGTCGCCCGCGCCCGCATGGCGGTGATCGCCAACGTCAGTAAATTCCCCTCACCGCCCCGCGCGGCTGCGCGCATATCCTCCAGACATTTTTCCACCTCCGCCCCATCGCGTTTTGTTTTAATCGCGTTGAGGCGTTCGATTTGTGCCGTGCGCACCTGGGCGTTGTCCACTTCTAGGAGGTCCATCTCGGCTTCGTCGTCGCGGACGTAGGTGTTGACGCCCACCACCACGTCTTCACCCGTATCTACGCGCGCCTGTTTACGGGCGGCGGCTTCTTCGATGCGGTGTTTGGGTAGGCCCGTCTGCACTGCTTTGGTCATGCCACCCAAGGCTTCAACCTCGTCGATCAGCTTGCGGGCGTGTGCGGCCACCGCGTCGGTGAGGCTTTCCACATAAAAACTACCTGCCAACGGGTCCACCACCTTGGTGAGGCCCGCTTCTTCTTGCAGCACCAACTGTGTGGAGCGTGCGATGTGCGCGGAAAATGGTGTCGGCAGGGCTAGGGCTTCATCCAGGGCATTGGTGTGCAGGCTCTGGGTGCCGCCCAGAACCGCGGCCATGGCCTCGATGGTGGTGCGGATGACATTGTTGTAGGGGTCTTTAGCGGTCAGTGACACGCCCGACGTCTGGCAGTGGGTGCGCAACATTTTCGAGCGCGGGTCTTTGGGCGCGAACGGCTCCATCAATTCCGCCCATAACAAGCGCGCGGCGCGCAGCTTGGCGACCTCCATGAAAAAGTTCATGCCGATGCCGAAAAAGAAACTCAAGCGCGGCGCGAAGGTATCTACGTCTTGGCCTGCCGCCACGGCGGTGCGCACATATTCAACGCCGTCGGCCAAGGTGTAGGCCAATTCCTGCACCGCCGTGGCCCCGGCCTCTTGCATGTGATATCCGGAAATTGAAATCGAATTGTATTTGGGCATGTGGGCGGTGGTATAGGCGATGATGTCGGATACGATGCGCATGCTGGGTTCGGGCGGATAGATGTAGGTGTTGCGTACCATGAACTCTTTGAGGATGTCGTTTTGGATGGTGCCGGTCAGCTGTTTGGGGGCGACGCCTTGTTCTTCGGCGGCGGCGATGTAGCCCGCCAGCACCGGCAGCACGGCGCCGTTCATGGTCATGGACACACTCATTTGATCCAACGGAATGCCGTTGAACAGAATTTTCATATCCTCGACACTGTCGATGGCGACACCGGCCTTGCCCACGTCGCCCACCACGCGGGGGTGATCGGAATCATAGCCCCGGTGGGTCGCCAGATCGAACGCCACCGAAAGGCCCTTTTGCCCGGCCTTTAAGTTATCCCGGTAAAAGGCGTTAGACTCTTCGGCAGTGGAAAAGCCCGCGTACTGGCGCACGGTCCACGCCCGCCCGGCATACATGGTGGCGCGCGGCCCGCGCATAAACGGCTCAAGCCCCGGCAAGGTGTTGACGTGTTCCAGGCCTTCCAGGTCGGCTGACGTGTAGAGCGGCTTGACGGCAATGCCTTCGGGCGTGTGCCATGTCAGCTCGCCTAAGTCCCGGCCTTTCAACTCAGCACGTGCGAGCTTTTTCCAATCGCTCAAAGTCGGCTTGGCACACATATGATCGGCTTCCTCAGCCCCGTTAAATCCGCAGGAAACCTCAGTATAGACAAGCGTTCCGGCTGCGCGAGGGAATTTTCCGGGCGTGTGCCGGACGCCATTCTCAACCGCCAGTCGCGCCACTTATCCACAACATATTGTGTCTTTGTGCGTGTTTTCTGTCAAAATGTTGTTACTATGCCCTCGGCGGCAACACATGGGGCTGCCACTTAAATTACCAGGGGAAAAGCGCCAAACGAGGCTTTTAGGGGGAACCCGGGCACGTTGGCCAAAGATAATCGGAGAACGACATGAGTGCCGAAGAGTGGACGCCTGATCGCATTAAAGTTTTGATTGCTCACTGGGAAGAGGGGCTTCCCACCAGCGAAATCGGACGCCGCCTTGGCGTGACCAAGAATGCCGTAGTTGGCAAGGTGCATCGCCTAGGGTTGAAAAAGCGCCAGTCACCGATCCGTCTGTCGTCTAATACCAGCAGCCAGCCCAAGAAGGCCAAGGTTGTGACCAAGCAACAGGCACCGACGGTCGCACCTCGGGCAAAACTGCCGTCGGGGGATGTGGTTAAGCTTGAAGAATTGACCTCGTCCATGTGCTGCTGGCCGGAAGGCGAACCCGGCACCGAAAACTTTTACTTTTGCGGCGAGCCAGCCATTCCTGATAAGCCCTATTGCGACGCACATTGCGCGCGGGCGTATGTGAAAGTGTCGAAGGACAAGCGCAACAACAAAGGACACGCAGCGGCCTAATTCCGTCTGTGTATCTGGGGCGAACACCCCACGTGCCCGGTGAGATCTCCTTCACCGATGCACGCCAGAAAGGCCCCCAAAACAGACCGGTCCGCCGAGCTGTTTTGGGGGCCTTGGCTTTTTTGCGTCGTGGACCTGGCCTGGACGTGGGCGTGGGTGCTAGCTCTGTGAAAACTCGAGCGTGCCTTCATCTTGCAGGTGGTTGGTCAGTTCGACGAGCTTGACAACGGCGGTGCTTAAATCGTCATCCAAGATATCGTCGTGGAAGCGGTATTCCAGGTCTTCAGACAGCATTTTGTGTTTGCGCTCGCTCATATTGGCAAACATCTTTTCGTGCAGGGCGGTATCGTCTTCGGTACATTTCAGAAAAATGACGATGTCGTCGTCGGCCGCACTGTTGATGAATTTTTGCAATCCCGGGTCATTGGCCGTTTTCAGGCGATCCCCCAGTTCATGGGCCTCTTCCCGGGGGGAAAGCGTTGGCAAGGCACCCGGCGTCATGACCTTGACGGCTTCCAAAAGCAACGTCTTCAGGTCACGCGTGCTCAACGTGTGGGTGGCACCGTCCAGGGATACGGAATAAATCCCGGTTTGGGCTTTATTGACGCTAATTTTCATCCCCAGACCTCCTGCTCCCCATATCCAGTGTGCAAACTTTCGCAACTGGTGTATTAAGTTCTCATAGCCCTGTGACGATGACAAGACCAATCAAACGGGGCGCAACCTTCAACACATTGATGAGGACTTCCCCCATGGCTAGACCTGAAACGGGACGCATTTGGAGCGTTTTTCTATCCGGCGAAATTCATTCAGACTGGCGCGAACGCATTGCTCAAGGCATTGCGGACGCCGGACTTAGCATTGAATTGGTATCCCCTGTTACCGATCACGACACGTCTGATAAATGCGGCGCGGACATTTTAGGGGCTGAAGACAGTGCCTTTTGGACCGATCACAAGGCTGCGAAGGTCAATGCCTTGCGCACCCGCACCTTGATTGAGGACGCGGATATTGTTGTGGTACGGTTCGGTGATAAATACCGCCAGTGGAACGCCGCGTTTGACGCCGGATACGCGGCTGCGCTGGGCAAGTCCATTGTCACCTTGCACGACCCGGAGCTTACCCACCCGCTTAAGGAAGTCGACGCCGCCGCGCTGGCTGTGGCGGAGACCCCGGAGCAGGTGGTGCGGCTTTTAAGCTATACCATCACCGGCACGTTATAAGGCGGGCTTTGAGCATGAAAAAAGCGGGGCCATTTGGTCCCGCTTTTTGTTTTTTGACGCCCGTGAGCGTGTTTAGCTCTCGGCGTTGAGACGGTTCACCAATTCCTTGAGGACCTCTTCGGCGCGTGCGTTTTCGATCTGGCAGGTGCCCGCGTTGGCGTGCCCGCCGCCACCGTACTCCAGCATAATGGAGCCAATATTGGCGGTGTTGGTGCGGTTCAGGATCGATTTGCCCACGGCCATAATGACTTTCTCGCCGCCCGGTGTGTTGGTCAGCTGGATAGATACATTTATGTCCGGGTAGACGGCGTAAATGGTGAAGCGATTGCCGGCATAAATGGTTTCTTCCTTGCGCAGATCACAAACCACAACATTGTCGGTCACCTGGGAACAGTCGCGGATTTGCAGTTCAGCCTTTTCTTCATGCTCCATGTACAAGTGGACGCGTTCTTCAACGTCGGGAATGGTGAGGATTTCATCGACCGGATGATGGCGCACATAGACCATCATATCCTTCATCAACTGTTCGTGGCTGATTTCATAGTGTTCAAAGCGCGACAGGCCGGTGCGCGGATCTAAAATGAAGTTCAGCAACGTCCATGGTTCCGGAGCCAAAATGTCTTCTTCGGAATATTGCGCGCTGTCGGCCTTATCAACTGCCGCCATCAGGTCTTCGGGGATGGACGGGAATTTGTCCTTGCCGCCAAAATAGTCGTAAACAACTCGTGCCGCAGACGGTGCGTCGGCGGAAATAATATGGTTGTCGCGTGCGCCCACTCGCTCGGTTTCACTGATGTGATGATCAAAGCACAGGTGAACACCTTCAACGTAGGGCAGATTGGTGGTGATATCGTTGCCAGTTATCTTCACCAGACCGTCCTGCATGGCTTTGGGCTCGGCAAATTCGACATCGTCGATCAAACCGAGTTCGACCAATAGGCCACCAGCAACGACGCCGTCAAAGTCGGCTCGGGTTACAAGGCGATATTTTTTGTCGTCGGACATGGCTGTCATCTCCACGCGCAAGACACTTAAGTCCGGGCGTAGACCCCTCGTTGCCCAGGAACGGGCTTAAATTTATCGGTAACGCCCAGCACGGTTTCGGCACCGCCTAGGAACAGCATACCATCTTCGGGCATCAATTTTGCGATGCCTTCGAGAACGCGGCCCTTGGTTTCAGCGTCGAAATAGATCAGAACGTTGCGGCAAAACACGATGTCATAGCCCCCCAGCCCCTTCAAATCGTCAAGAAGGTTCCAGTACTTGTATTGCACCATGCTCTTGATTTCGGGTTTGATTTCCCAATTTTCATCTTTTTTGTCGAAATATTTCAGCAGCATCGTAATCGGCATGCCACGTTGCACTTCGAATTGCGAGTACTGGCCAGTTTTAGCCTTATTCAGGATGTCGTGGGAAATATCGGTTCCCATGATGTCGATGTTCCATCCCGCCAGCTTCGCCCCCAATTCCTTGAGCACGATACCGATGGAATAGGGCTCCTGGCCACTGGAGGCCGCCGCACACCAGATGCGGAGGTGCTTTTTTGTGGCGCGCTTTTCTAAGATCGGCGGCAGGACTTCGTCGCGCAGCAGATCGAAAGGCTTGATGTCACGAAAAAAGAACGACTCATTGGTCGTCATCGCCTCGACGACCTCGACAATGAGACCCTCTTCCTTGCGCGTACGCATGGTGTCGATGAGATCATTAAGGTCTTTTAACCCGTGCTTGCGCGCGACGGGCATAAGGCGGCTTTCCAGAAGGTACGACTTATCGGGCGTCAGCACCAATCCAGAGCGGCTCTTAATAAGAGTGCTGATGAATTCAAAATCTTGGGGGTTCACGACAAGACCTCCATGGGGGGGAACGTTAGATCAGCCCCACTTGTTGGAACTTGGCTTGAATGATGTCAGAATCGAACGGCTTCATAATGTACTCGTTCGCACCGGCAGTCATGGCCTCTTGAATGTGGTCGAGATCGTTTTCCGTCGTGCAAAAGACCACAACAGGTTTGTCACCGCCCGGCAGCTTACGCAGCTCGCGCAGGTACTCAATCCCGTCCATAACCGGCATATTCCAATCTAGCAGAACGGCGTCTGGCATGGCAGCTTTACAAGCGTCCAGTGCCAATTGCCCGTCGGCGGCTTCGAGGGTTTCAAATTCTAGTTCCTGCAAAATTTTGCGGGCAACCATTCGAATGACCTTCGAATCGTCAACAATGAGACAGCTTTTCATTGTGATGAAATCTTCTCTCCAGGAGTTTACTAACCAATCACGTGGCCCAAACAAAAGGTTCGTTCATTTAGGCAACGCACTTTATCGGAACTCTGTTTTAAGAGCTTGTCGTCTTTATACACCTCAAGACAATAAAGGGCAAAGCCTTGGAGCGCGCAAGCTGATTTTTCCATTTAAGGGGGAATCTGAGAAATAACAAGGTATTTTAGCTTTCGGGAAAGCCCGCTAAGCGGCGAACCTCGGCGGGGCTGCACTTGGACTGGCGCAGGGCGCGGATGGTTCTGGCTTTGTCGCGCTTGGCCAGACGCTGTCCGCCGGGGCCTTTGAGCAAGCCGTGATGATGATAGGTCGGTGTGTTCAGGCCTAAAAGCGCCTGTAACAGGCGGTGGACATGGGTGGCTGGGAACAGGTCCTCGCCCCGCGTGACCAAGGTGATGCCCTGAATGTGGTCATCGACGGTAACGGACAAGTGATAACTGGTCGGCACATCCTTGCGGGCCAGCACCACGTCGCCAAAAATTTCCGGCGTGGCTTGGACTTTGCCCTTGTCCCGGTCATGCCACGTTAGCGCGCCCTTGGCCTTTGTCGCGCGCCCCATATCCAGGCGCAGTGCGAACGGCACGCCGCTGTGTATTTTGTGCTGGCGCTCATCTAGGCTCAAATTCCGGCATGTTCCGGGATAGACCGGGCCGTCAGGTCCTTGGGCTTCTAGGTGAGGCGCGCCCTGGGCACCGTGAATTTCGGCGGCGATGTCCTTGCGCGTACAAAAGCATGGATAGAGCATGTTTAAGTCGTTCAAGCGGTCTAAGGCCTCCTGGTAATCGGCCATGCATTCAGATTGCCGACGCACCGGGCGCGGCCAATCCAGGCCCAGCCAGCCTAAGTCTTCGGTGATGGCATCTTCAAATTCAGCCCGGCAGCGCCCGGCATCAATGTCTTCAATGCGCACCAAGAATGTCCCTTCGCCCGCAGCCCCGGCGGCAAACAGCGCCGCATACGCATGGCCCAAGTGTAACAGTCCCGTTGGGCTGGGCGCGAAGCGGGTTATGGGTCGAGCTTGTTTGGTCATGGAGTGAAAGATGAAAGCAAAGGGGCGATATGGCAAGTCGATTGCATTTTAAAGATGCGTAATATATCCATGTCATCATGGTTAGGCGCTTTTTGCATCGTCATCAGCCCGCCAATGGTGCCGGGTCGTGGATTAAGTCTGGCATTGGTGCGGCGCTGGCTATGGGGATCGTCGGATGGATCGGGGTGGTTAGCCACGAACCGCTGCTGATTGCCCCTTTTGGCGCCTCCTGCGTGCTGTTGTTTGCGGTGCCTTACAGCCCCCTGGCCCAGCCGATGAACGTTATCGGCGGACATGTGGTGGCGAGCACCCTGGCCCTGGCCTTGCACATGGTGTTGCCAAATGAATGGTGGGCCATAGCCCTGGCCGTGGGGGTGTCCATATCCGTAATGGCGGCGCTGCGCATCATTCATCCCCCCGCGGGCGCGGACCCGGTGGTGATATTTTTGTCCGATCCCAGTTGGTGGTTTTTGCTGGTGCCGATTCTCACCGGGTGTTTGGTGTTGGTCGGCGTGGCAACGCTGGTTCATATGATTCCGCCGCGCACTCCGTATCCGTTGGTGTTAGCGGACGCCCTTGACGAGCCGGGCGAGCCTTCGGGACCGTAATGATTTTGTAACGGCTACAAGTTAGAGTATCCTCACCATCAGTTGAGCGGAGGATACGCATGTTGCCTGCCACGCCCAGGATGATCTTTAAGCCCACCCGGCCAAGCTTTGCCGGGCCGGTGTTCCTTACGCCGTCTTTTGTGCCGTCTGTTGTTCCCGCCACCCGCCGCGTTGGCGGGTTTTTTATTGGGGGGACGGGGCCATGACCAGCCTGCAAACCCTGGTGCTGAACGCCGATTACCGCCCGCTGAGCTATCATCCTTTGTCGTTGTGGTCGTGGAAGAGCGCGGTGACGGCGTTGATGATGGACCGGGTTAATCTTGTCGAGACCTATGAACGCGTGGTCCATTCACCGTCCACTGCCATCCGCGTACCCAGCGTCGTGGCGTTGAAACGCTATGTCAGCTTTAACGGTCGCCCGGCGTTCACGCGCTTCAACATCTATTTGCGCGACAATTTTAAGTGTCAGTACTGCGGCTTTCCGTTTCCCACCGGCGAGCTGACGTTTGACCATGTGATGCCGCGCTCTCGGGGGGGGCTGACGGAATGGTCCAATGTGGTCGCGGCTTGTGCGCCCTGTAATTTACATAAGGCCAACCGCACCCCGTCCGAGGCCGGTATGCCGTTGATTCAAGACGCCCTGGAACCCTCCATTCGTCAATTGAATTTGGTGGCGCAGCGCGCGGGCACCGCCGACCTGCATCACACGTGGCAAGATTACCTCTATTGGGATAGCGAACTGGAACGCTGAGCCTCCCAGCCTCCCTCTCAAAACCTCTCGAAACCCCTTGCAACCCGCCGTTTAATGCGTATAGTGCGCGCTTCGAACCCCTCCTGGGAATGCGGATGGCGTCCTTCGTTGGCGTTCTTCCCGTCCATTTGCGACTGATTTGGAACTACCGGGACAACAAACAACGTACTGAAAAATAAGGTAGAAATACATGTCGAAGCGCATTCGCTCGAAATACAAAATCAACCGCCGTTTGGGCGTTAACCTGTGGGGCCGTCCTAAATCCCCCGTTAACTCCCGTGAGTATGGACCCGGCCAGCACGGTCGTCGTCGCTCCAAGCCTACCGATTATGGCACGCAGTTGATGGCCAAGCAGAAGCTCAAGGGCTACTACGGCAACATTTCCGAAAAGCAGTTCCGCAAATATTACGCCGAGGCCGTGCGCCGCAAGGGTGATACGTCCGAGAACCTAATCGGAATTTTGGAACGCCGCCTGGACGCCGTAGTCTACCGCATGAAGTTCGTGCCGACCGTGTTCTCTTCGCGTCAGTTCGTTAACCACGGCCACATCACCGTGAACGGCAAGCGCGTCAACATTCCGTCCTACATGGTTCAGGAAGGCGACGTCATCGAAATTCGCGAAAAATCCCGCAACGTGCCGATGGTCATCGAAGCCCTGGCCTCCAGCGAACGCGAAACGCCTGAATACATGGACGTCGATCTGTCCAAGGCCAAAGGCACCTTCGTGCGCACGCCGAAACTGGAAGATGTACCATACCCGGTTCAAATGGAACCAAACCTGGTGATCGAATTCTATTCGCGCTAATCCGCGATTTAAGCCAAGAACACGAAAAGGCCGCTCCTTCGGGGGCGGCCTTTTTTGTCTTTGTAGGGGTGCAATGAAGTCGTTGTCAAAACGTCTGGCCACCGTCATGGTTTGATCAATAGCTTAGATGGAGCGCCTTCGATGAATTCATATCCGCCACAACAGTTTGCGGCGCCCGATTTAGACGCGGCGGTCAGCATTGCCAGAATTTGCAAATTTGCGACCATAATCCATGCGGATGGCGCTGCGTTGACCACGGTGCACGTGCCGCTGACCGCCACTGATGGCCCGTCGGGTCCGCGTTTCTTAGGTCATATTGCACGCAACAATCCTTTGTTTGATATTTTGCAGGCTGGCGACGCTTCGGTGCGGCTGATTTTCTTGCCCGCCGAGGGCTACGTGTCACCGCAGGTCTACGCCGAAAAAGCGAACAGTGGCAAGGTCGTGCCCACATGGAATTATGTCGCCGCGCACCTAGATGGGGAACTGACACTGGTGGAGGGCGGGACTGCGTTGCTGCAGACCCTGGACACGCAAACGACCGATTATGAAGCCGCGCACGGGGACGATTGGCGGGTTGGCGACGCCCCCGATGACTATATCGCCGCCATGAGCAAAGCCATCGTGGCGATCACCTTCACGCCACAAGACGGTGTGGCGATTGAAAAGATAAGCCAAAACAAACCCGGCGACCTAGCCGCCATTGCCGACTGGCTGACGGAGCACGAACCTGAAGCGCGCTCCTTGGCCTATTGGATGGCCCGAAAATAGGAAATTATAATTGTGAAGGCAGTCATATATACAAAATACGGTTCACCCGACGTCCTCGAATTCAAGGACGTTGCCCAGCCGGAACCCAAAGATAATGAAGTCCTGGTGAAAATATATGCAACAACGGTTTCGCCGGTGGACTGCACGTTTCGCAAAGGCTCCCCGTTTATTGCACGGCTCTATACCGGCTTCATACGGCCTAAAAATTCGATCCTTGGGACCGAGTTGGCGGGGAAAATTGAGACTGTCGGTAAAGACGTAACGCGCTTTCAACCCGGCGACAAAATCTTTGCATCAACGGATGGCCATGGTGCTTATGGTGCGTACGTGTGCCTGCCCGAAGATGGCGTGCTGGCAAAAATTCCCGCCAATATGACCTATGACGAAGCCGCCGCCATCTGTAACGGGGCCTTAACAGCACTGCCATTCTTGCGAGATGAAGGCAGAATTCACAGCGGGCAAAAAGTCCTCATCAATGGCGCGTCTGGATCGATCGGAACGTTTGCGGTGCAGCTTGCTAAAAATTTCGGGGCTGACGTCACCGGAGTCTGCAGCGGCGCAAATGTAGAAATGGTGACCTCCTTGGGTGCCAACAGGGTCATTGACTATACCAAAGCGGATTTCACCAATGGCGGCGAGGCCTTTGATATTATTTTTGACACGGTGGGCAAAAGTTCATTCTCTCGTTGCAAAGGCGTGCTCACACTAAATGGTGTTTATCTTTCTCCCGTCCTGACACTGGGAACGCTTCTTCAAATGGTATGGACCTCCATAATCGGCAGCAAAAAGGCAAAGTTTGCGGCGACAGGCATGCGGACTCCAGGTGACCAAGCTCAAGATCTCACCTTCCTTACTCATCTGTTAGAGCAGGGAAAGATCAAACCGATCATAGATAGGCGCTATCCGCTGACGGAAATTGCCGAGGCTCATCGCTATGTTGATCAAGGTCACAAAAAGGGAAACGTCGTCATCACCATGAAGCATGACGACAACACCTAACAAAGCCATAGCCCCAATAAAAAAAGGCCGCTCCTTAAAAGAGCGGCCTTTATCAATTGTGCGGTTGGGCTTTGAGGTTTAGGCGGCCTCGAAGCTGATGCCTTTGTCGGTGAGCAATTTTTGCAGTTCGCCCGCTTCGTACATTTCTTTAACGATATCGCAGCCGCCGACGAATTCGCCTTTGACGTAGAGCTGGGGAATTGTGGGCCAGCTTGAATACTGCTTGATGCCTTCGCGGATTTCGTCGTCTTCCAGGACATTAACGCCCTTGAACTTCACCTGCATTTGGGTGAGTGCGCCGACCACGGCGGCGGAAAAGCCGCATTGGGGGAACATGGGGTTGCCCTTCATGAACAAGACGACGTCGGTGCCGTCTACTTCTTGCTTGATACGGTCGAATACGGGGTTGTCGCTCATGGTGTGGATCCTTAGGTTTTAATATGTTTAAGCGTCTTCGGGGACGGAGGTTTGCAGGCCCAGCGCGTGGAGCTGCTGGTCCATGGAGCCTTTAAGGGCGGCGTAGACCATCTGGTGTTGCTGGACGCGGCTTTTGCCGGCAAACGATTTAGAAATAACACGCGCCGCATAGTGGTCGCCGTCACCGCGCAGGTCTTCGATGTGGACCTCGGCGTCGGGCAGGCCTTCTTTAATCAGGCGTTCAATCTCGGCGGCTGGCATAGCCATGGTGATGGTTCCTTAGTCTTCAAAATCCGGGTGGGCCATGTAGTCCGGCATCCACCCCTCAAAGGCGGTTTTCAACGTTGAGACGGATATGGTGCCTGCACCTTCAATGGTCAAGTCCAAACCCTGGACGGTGCCGACTTGGCGGGCCGTCACGTTGGCGTCACGGGCCGCCGCCAGCAAAGCCGAGGCATCGTCGGTGGTGAGCAGATAACGTGCTTGGTCTTCGCCAAACAGCCATGCGTGCAGCGGCACGTCGCCGCTTTGGTCGGAGACGTCGGCACCTAAGCCTGAACTCATGGCCATTTCGGCTAAGGCGACGCCGAGGCCACCGTCGGACAGGTCGTGGCAGGCATTGACCTTGCCCGCCAAAATCTCGCCACGCACGAAGTCGCCGTGCTTGCGTTCCAAGTCCAGGTTCACACGCGGGGCCGGGCCGTCCTTGCGACCTAGAATTTCAGCGAGGTACTGAGAAACGCCGAGGTGGCCCTGAGTCTCGCCGATCACCACGATGGCGTCGCCTTCGGCCACAAATCCCGCACCCACCGCGTTTGCCACGTCGTCAATCAAGCCGACGCCGCCGATGGTGGGGGTGGGCAAAATGCCCTGCCCGTTGGTTTCGTTGTACAGCGACACGTTGCCGGATACGACCGGGTAATCCAGGGCGATACAGGCCGCCGAGATGCCTTCGCATGCACCGACAAATTGGCCCATGATTTCCGGGCGCTCGGGGTTGCCGAAGTTCATGTTGTCGGTGATAGCCATGGGCTTGGCACCGGTGGCGGTGATGTTGCGGTACGTTTCCGCCACCGCTTGTTTTCCGCCTTCAACCGGATCGGCAAAGACATAGCGCGGCGTGACGTCCGAGGTCATCGCCAAGCCTTTGTTGGTGCCGTGGATGCGCACCAAAGCCGCGTCGCCGCCGGGGCGGCCCACGGTGTCGGCCATGACCATGTGATCGTACTGTTCCCACACCCAGCGTTTGGAGCTGCCGTTGGGCGTGCTCACTAAAGTCTGGATTGTCGCCATCAGGTCGTCGGGTGCCGGAACGTCCTTGGCTGCCAGCGGCGCACGCTTGGGCGTCGGCACCCATGGGCGGTCGTATTCCGGGCTGGCTTCGGCCAGGGGGTCAATGGGCAGGTCGCCCACCATTTCGCCCTGGTGGAACAAGCGCATACGTCCGGTGTCGGTGATCTCGCCGATGATGGCAAAATCCAATTCCCACTTTTCAAAAATGGCGCGGGCCATGTCTTCTTTGCCGGGTTTCAACACCATCAACATACGTTCTTGAGATTCAGATAGCATCATCTCGTAAGGCGTCATGTTTTCTTCGCGTTGCGGCACCATGTCCAAATTCATGTCAATGCCGACACCGCCCGAAGATGCCATTTCAAAGCTGGATGACGTTAGGCCCGCCGCGCCCATGTCTTGAATGGCGACAATGGCGTCGGTCTGCATCAGTTCCAGGCACGCTTCCAACAATAGCTTTTCGGTGAACGGGTCGCCGACCTGGACCGTGGGGCGTTTTTCTTCGGTGTCGGCGGTAAACTCGGTCGACGCCATGGTCGCACCGTGAATGCCGTCGCGTCCGGTTTTTGACCCCACATAGACGACCGGGTTGCCGATGCCTGCGGCGGCGCAATAAAAAATGTTCTGTGCATCCGCCAAGCCGACACACATGGCGTTGACCAAGATGTTGCCGTCATAGCTGGCATCAAATTCAACTTCGCCGCCCACCGTGGGCACGCCCATGCAGTTGCCATAGCCGCCGATGCCTTCGACTACGCCGTGCACCAGATGGCGCGTTTTGGGGTGTTCCGGCACGCCAAAACGCAGCGCATTGAGGTTGGCGATAGGGCGCGCGCCCATGGTGAACACGTCGCGCATGATCCCGCCGACCCCGGTGGCCGCACCTTGATACGGCTCGATATAGCTGGGGTGGTTGTGGGATTCCATCTTGAAGATAATCGCGTGGTCGTCGCCCACATCAATGATACCGGCGTTCTCACCGGGGCCGCAGATGACCCAAGGTGCCTTGGTCGGTAGGGTTTTGAGCCACTTTTTCGACGACTTATAGGAACAATGTTCCGACCACATGACGGAGAAAATGCCCAGCTCGTTCATGTTCGGCTCGCGCCCCATGATGTCGAGCACCATCTTGTACTCGTCTTCGCTGAGGCCATGTTCCTTGACGATTTCGGGGGTGATCCCATTCATGTGCATAACGTGCTTTCAGGTATTTTTGTTGTCACCAAAATGAAGATTTATGTGCGCTTCAATATTAGAAAAAGGATTAAACTTCTCGGAACCAATAATCTTTACTGCAAATTTGCCATCTATATACACACCTAAAATACGATAATCATGAAATACGCAATTTGTAGGAATATCTACGGAAGATAAATCGGTAGTCCATAAGGTTCGTCTGTCTCCGCAAATCAATTCACTGCCGCCTTCCCCAATCTTATGAATGATAGCGTCTTGTGTTTTTTGCTCAGTATTTGCATCTATAAAACGCGACAAGGTGAGGCCCTCAACAACTTGCTTGTAGGGGTGGGCATCTGTGCGCACTGCCATGCTATTAACTTTTGCCCGGCCAATTTTAAAGTTAGTATTATTTAATCGATATGTTCCACCTTGTGCTCCGTTATCTAGTATTTCGTCACCTTTTTCTTGTATAATTTGATTGAGAAGAGACATGGCATGCATTTGTATGGTCTTGCTACTCTTGGCCTTGTCTGAATAATAAGCATAATTCTTTGTATTTATTTTTATGGTGATGTCGATTTCAATGTTTCTAAAATTTATGTAGCAAACTTCAACTGAATTGAAGTTGGTCCATGATGATAATTCGTCTTCAGAAATTTTTTCTAAATGACGAAGAAACACTCCTCTAGCTTCGGCCTTCTTGAGTGCAGAAGAAGTAAAGCCAGAGCTAGAAACCCCAATCACAGCATCAGCCCCAACACTTAGTTTTTTGCTATCAAGGTGTTCTACCCATTGAATATCCTGAGGTCGTTTGTGATTGCGGCACTCAACAATAACTTTTTTACCATCTCTTTCGAGCAGGACGTCAATTTGACGAGTTATATTAGGGACTTCAATATCAGGAATGGATGCATCCCAAGAAACAACTGTTCCCGAATTTTCAATAACGCTAAAAATCCGTTCCACTTGTTGTTCGAACTTTTGGGCTTCATTCATCAATACCGGGCTCTCTCCCTTACGCCGCGAGGCTTTTGACGAGGCCGTCGAACATAGGCTTGCCGTCGGTGCCGCCCAAAAGCGGGTCAACCAAGCGTTCGGGGTGCGGCATCAGGCCCAATACGTTGCCCGCTTCATTCAGCACGCCCGCGATATCGCCCAGCGATCCGTTGGGGTTGTCCACATAGCGAAACGCCACCTGACCGTTGCCTTCAATGGCTTTTAAGGTTTCCGCGTCGGTGAAGTAGTTGCCATCATGATGGGCGACGGGATAGGTGAGGGTCTGGCCCGCCGTGTAGCCATTGGTAAACGCCGTATCATTGCGTTCGACCTTCAGTGCCACGTCCTTGCAGATGAATTTCAAGTTGGCATTGCGCATCAACACGCCCGGCAAAAGCCCGGCTTCGCACAGCACCTGAAAGCCGTTGCACACGCCCAGGACATGCCTGCCGCGTTCGGCGTGCTTGATCACTTCCGCCATAATCGGGCTGCGCGCCGCCATGGCCCCACAACGTAGATAATCGCCGTAAGAAAAGCCGCCCGGAACCGTGACCAGATCGTAATCGCCAAGCTGAGTATCGCGGTGCCACACCATATCGACGGGGGAGCCAATGGACGCCTCCAAAGCCACCTGCATGTCGCGGTCGCAGTTGGAAGCGGGAAAAACAATGACGCAGGCTTTCATGGGGGCTTAGCCTTCGATGTCGATGGTGTAATTCTCAATCACCGTGTTGGCGAGGAGCTTTTTGCACATCTCGTCAACTTGGGCGCGGGCGGCGTCTGCGTCGGTCTCGGCTAGGTCCAGTTCGATGAACTTGCCTTGGCGGGCTTCATTTACACCTCCGAACCCCAATGAGGCCAGGGTGTGTTCGATAGCCTTGCCCTGGGGGTCGAGGACGCCGTTTTTCAAGGTGACGTGAACTTTGACTTTCATGGTGTTCTCTTATGATCCCGCGGGTTAAGGATTATTGCAGCGTGTCGGGGCCGGGCATGTCGCCGGGACCGGATTCGGGCAAGATGCCGAGGCGACGTGCGACTTCCTGGTAGGCTTCTTCCACATCGCCCAAATCGCGGCGGAAGCGATCCTTGTCCAGTTTTTCGTTGGTCTTGATATCCCACAGGCGGCAGTTGTCGGGGCTGATTTCGTCGGCCAGGACGATGCGCATTTGTTCGTCATCCCACAGGCGGCCGAATTCTAGCTTGAAGTCCACCAACCGAATGCCGATGCCGAGAAACAGGCCGGTGAGGAAATCGTTGATGCGCAACGACATGGACATGATTTCGTCCAAGTCCTGCGGGTTTGCCCAGCCAAAGGCGGTGATGTGTTCTTCGGAAATCATCGGGTCGTCTAGCTCGTCGGACTTATAATAGTACTCGACGATGCTGCGCGGCAGTGGCGTGCCTTCGGGCATATCGAAGCGTTTGGCCAAGGACCCGGCAACGATATTGCGGATCACCACCTCGACGGGGACGATCTCGACCTCACGCACCAGCTGTTCGCGCATGTTCAGGCGGCGCACGAAATGGGTCGGAATGCCGATATCTTGAAGGCGCAGCATCAGGTATTCGGAAATGCGGTTGTTCAACACGCCCTTGCCGGTGATGGTACCCTTCTTTTTATTGTTAAAGGCGGTGGCGTCGTCCTTGAAGTACTGAACCACGGTGCCGGGTTCCGGTCCTTCGAAAATGACTTTTGCCTTGCCTTCGTAAAGCTGCCTGCGTTTGGCCATGATGTCTGTTCCCAGTGGCGGCGAAGGCCAGGGAATCCAGCCGTTCGTGTCGCGCTAAATGAAGGTGTTGTCATAGCACCCCCGGTTCAGCAAAACAACGCCAGTTGCGGAAATTCGCGCCTAGAACTCGATATCCGTCCACCGATCCTTGGTCGGCGCGCCGTGGCAAAAACGCCATATGGGCTGGCGAAGCGGATTTTGGGGCCGGGGCAGGGCGATGAGCGAGCTTGAGCGGGTGGCAAAACCCCAATCGGTTTCTATGCACATCGCGGATTCTGGGGTGGATTCGATTTCCCGGCTGCCCAGACGCTCCTGCCAGCCTGTCCAATCCCCCGTCTCGATATTCGGTGGGGGGGCGGCTTCAAAAAGGGGCAAATGATGGCGGATGCGCGCGGATCCTTCGGTGTCACCCAGATCATGGGCGGTGATCATGGACAGGCCCTCAGGGATCGGGGCTACATGAACAATGCGTTCGCCTTCGCGCGCGGCCAGCCAAAAGGCGTCTTGAGTGTCGGCCACCACAATGTTGAAGGGGCGATATGCGGCTGGGTCTATGTGTTTGAGGGCATCCACAGCGGCCTCGGCGCTTTCATGGTCCAAGGCTTCCAGCGGCAATTCCCCGCGTGATCGCTTGCCGACCTGGGGGCCTAAGCTATCTGGGCGGTTTAGCACGGCGGCCACCATGGCCCGGTCATTGACCCCCAACCATGTGCCATCCGCCAGTTGGTCCAGCCCGGCGGTGACGCCTTCTCTGTCCGGCCAATGGCGCGCGGGCGGCAGCCACGGGCGGTCTTCCATCTCATCGCGATTCGCCGCTAAGAGCAGCGGCCACGGGTGATCTGGGCGGCGTAAAATAATGACTGTGCACATGGGATACCATCATATGCATTTATTTTGCCCAGAAAAGCCTTTCCCTTTGGCGCGCAAGGTGGCAAATTGCGCGCGGATTTAATGGATCGAGTTGCGCCTTTGTGCGGCTCTCCGCACCTTGGGAAGGACCCTTCCCGCTACCATTAGCCCAGAATTTAGGGGAATACAGCGACCATGTCAGACAGCTTCAACGATCGCGAAAAAAGCTTCGAAGCCAAGCACAAACTAGAGGGCGAGCTTCAGTTCAAGGCCGAATCGCGCCGCAACAAGCTGGTTGGCCTCTGGGCTGCGGAAAAAATGGGCATGGAAGGCGGGGACGCCGAGGCTTATGCCAAGACCGTGGTGATCTCGGATCTTGACGAACCCGGCATCGAAGACGTGATCCGCAAGGTCATGGCCGACTTTTCCAAACGCGGTCTGACTGTCAGCGAAGACGACCTGCGCACCGAGATGGAACGCCAGATGATCGTCGCCATAGAACAGGTGAAAGGCGACTTTGACCCCTTGGGCGGCGACCACAACTAAACGCTTAAGCTTTTCAGCGAACACAAAAAGCCGACGAGGATTGCCTCGTCGGCTTTTTGTTTGGCTTATGCGCCGAACACCCGCTTGAAGATCACGTCCACGCGTTTGGTGTGGTAGTCGATGGAATCTTCGTTCAAAAGTTTTGCCAAGTCTTTGACGTCGAGCGCCTTTTTCAGCTCCTCGTCGTGGGACAGGAAGTAGAACAGGCGGTTGTCGTGGTCGGTGGCACCCGCCTCGATGTCATTGAGGGCCGGAGTGGAATCGGGGTTGTCCGGGTCGATGCCGAAGCTTTTCCATACCAACATGGCGTTGCGTTGGACGATTTTATAGGCGTCTTCGCGCGATACGTCGTTTTGGGTCAAGAACAACAACACCCGTTGGGCGTCGTGGATGCCGCCGAAGTTGTTGAGTTGATCCATCATGTTGTCGGGGTACACCACCAATTTGGCGACGGTGCCGATGAGGCGTTTCAACGCGAAGTTCAAGGTGATGGTCGAATCCGGGCCGATCATGCGTTCCACGGAAGAATGTGAAATATCGCGTTCGTGCCACAGGGCCACGTTTTCCAACGCTGGCGTCACCGCCATGCGGACGATGCGCGCCATGCCGGTCAGGTTCTCGGTCAAGATCGGGTTGCGCTTGTGTGGCATGGCCGAGCTGCCCTTTTGCCCGGGGGCGAAGTATTCTTGGGCCTCGCGCACTTCGGTGCGTTGCAGGTGGCGGATTTCGGTGGCGATGTTTTCCATCGAGCTGGCGATCACGCCCAGGGTGGTGAAGTACGCCGCGTGACGGTCGCGCGGGATCACTTGGGTAGACACCGGTTCCGGGGTCAGGCCCAACTTTTCCGCCACATATTCTTCGACCCGGGGATCGATGTTGGCAAAGGTGCCGACGGCCCCCGAAATGGCGCAGGTGGCGATGTCTTTGCGGGCCGCTTCCAGGCGCGTCTTGCCGCGGGCGAATTCGGCATAAAAACGCGCGAACTTAAGCCCCATGGTGGTGGGTTCGGCGTGGATGCCGTGGCTGCGTCCGATGCACGCCATGGTCTTAGTCTCAAACGCGCGGGTCTTTAACGCATCTAACAGTTCGTCCAAGTTGCCTAATAAAATGTCGGCGGCCTGGGTCATCTGCACGGCCAGGCAGGTATCCAACACGTCGGAACTGGTCATACCCTGGTGGACAAAACGAGCGTCCTCACCCACATGTTCGGCCAGCTCGGTTAAGAACGCGATCATGTCGTGCTTGGTTTCCAGCTCGATCTCGTCGATACGGGCGATGCGAGCGTCGGTGTAGGGCTTGTCGCCCTTTTCCCACACCGCCTTGGCGGATGCTTTAGGGATGACGCCCAGTTCGGCCAACGCATCACAGGCGTGAGCTTCGATTTGGAACCAGATATTGAATTTATTGGCGGGCTCCCAGATGCTGGTCATCTCGGGGCGCGAATAACGCGGAATCATGAACGGGTCTCCGGTTTTGATGCGGGTTTGTAGGCTTGGCCGGATCATACCCGATGTGATGCGAAAGAAAAGGCGGCAATTGGACCGACTGGATTTAAGCGCCAGCCCCCTCGAAGTCGTCAATCACCCGTTCGTTGGGGAAAATGATGCTGACTGAGGTGCCTTCGCCTAAGGCGCTTTCTATTTCCAACTGTCCGCCATGGGCTTCAATGAGCCGTTTGGATATGGGTAGGCCCAGTCCAACACTTTCGCCGCCGAAGCGAAAGGCAGCGCTTTTGGTTTGGCCGAAGGGTTTGACGGCGCTGGAGATTTCTTGCGTGCTCATGCCCCGTCCGCTGTCGGTTATGGTTACGGCGAAGCGCCCGAAACGCCGCCCGCTGGTAACGACAACATCGCCACCCGGTGAAAATTTAACGGCGTTGGCCAAGAGATTCAGCAAGATTTGTTTGATACGCAAACGGTCAGCACGCACGCGGCAGCCGGGGGCGATGTGACTGCTCACTTTGACGTTGCCCAGACGGGCTTTTTCGCTCAAAAGGCTGATGCATTCGAACAACAGGGCGTTGAGGGTAAACTCCGTGTCTTCCAATTCAATTGCCTCGGAGTCCACTTTGGACATGTCCAAAATGTCGTCAATGAGGGCCATCAGGCTGGTGCCGCCATCATTGATCATGGTGGTGTACTCTAGGTATGCTTTGGGCAGGTCGCCGTGGAGTTGATCGCGCATCATTTCAGAAAACCCAATGATGGCGTTGATCGGTGTGCGCAATTCGTGGCTCATGTTGGCTAAGAACATGGATTTAGCCTGGTTGGTAAGTTCCGCCGCCTCCTTAGCGTGGATATGCTTTTCTATGGTGCGGCGCTGGGCGCTGACGTCTTCCTTGAAGGCAACAAAGTTGCGGATCTCGCCGTTTTCGTCTGTGGCCGGGGCAATGGTCTGGTGTTCCCAATAAATCTCACCAGATTTGCGCGTATTCACCAGTTCCCCCCGCCAGACACAGCCGTCTTTGATGGTGGACCACAATTGTTCATAGACCAAGGGATCGGTATGCTCGGAACTCAGAATTCGGGGAGTTTGTCCGATGAGTTCCTTTTGCGTATATCCGGTCATGGCTTCGAAAAAGGGATTGGCATACTCAATGACGCCATCTAGGTCGGTGATGATGATCCCCACCGGAGTTCGTTCCAGGGCGTGCCACAACGTGGACAGGGTACGTTGATTTTCCATCAATTCGGTGATGTCGGTAACCAACGCGAACGAGCGCGCAGACGTGATGGTTTCGGACAGGGTGGTGGCGTGCATCAAGGTGTGTACCAAGCGCCCGCCTTTGGCTTTCATGACCAGTTTATAGGTGCGTTGATCACCCTCCGTGCGCATTTGAACTTGGCGTTTAAATTCGGCGACACTTTCTTCGGTTAGAAAATAAGACGGGGGCTTGCTGAGGATTTCTTCAGAGGTATAGCCCAGCATGGCACACATGGCGGGGTTGACCTCGACGGTGCTAAGGGCGTCGTCAATCAACCAATACCCCTGTTGGGTCGTGGCCAGAATAGTGCGGTAACGCGCCTCGCTGTCGCGCCGCGCTTGTTCGACGTTGCGCTGGTCGGTGACGTCGATGACGTAACCGTTGTAGTGGGTGATAATGCCGTCGGCGTCGCGCACGATGTGGGTGTGGTCTTCGATCCAGCGTTCCTCGCCGTCGCGGCGGGTGATGCGATAGGGGCTATGGCTGAAATTCTGCACGCCGGCCGCATTGGCCTTGGCGACTTCTGCGGCAACCCGCTTTAAGTCATCTGCATGGATCATCGCACCATAGCTCACCGCGCCGCTGATGAACTCATGCGCGGTGTAGCCAAAAATCGGTGTGACGTTAGCGCTGACGTATTCGACCGGCCAGTTCTTTGCGTTGACCCAGGTGAAAACAACCACCGGGCCTTGTGCGAATAGCTCTTCTATAACACGTGCGTCGCTAGCTTTATTTTCCCCGTTCGTCATGTTACGCCCCGTTATCGGGTGTCGTTACAGGATGATCCCCTCCGGATAATCCTCCTCAAGAAGCAAGATGTTAGCGTGCATTTTAAGATTGCGAAATAGTCCTAAATGCGAATGCGCCGTTTCCACACGTACCAAGCTATTCCCAGCGCTTGTAACGCGAGTAAAATAGCGAACGCGGCTTGATAGCCTTCGCGGCCATAGCCGCCTTCGGTAGCTGCGGGCCACAGGTCGATAATTGCGCCCACCGCCCATTGGACGATGAAGGCTATGACAAAAACGACCAAGTTCAGGCCGGTGTTGACGCGCCCGGCCAATTTGCTGGGGAAAGCTTGGGACAGGGCGGCATAGGGCAGCAGGCCACTGGTGCCACTAAATCCGAATATCACCCACGCGGCCAATGCGGCACCGGGCCACGTGGCGTCGAGTGTCACCGCCCACTCGGTGGTGATGAACACCTGACTGATCCAAAACACCCCCATGCCGATGCCCGCCACGCGCATGGGGCGCACGTCGGAAATTTTGTGCAGGCGATCTGCGACCACGCCCCAACTTAAGTACCCCGCTACCATGGCGGCGGCGATCCAAAATAAATTCAGGGCCGCGGCATGAGGGTCCAGGCCTAAGACGTCCATGAACCACGGCCCCACCCACAGGCTTTGCACTGCCAGGAATGTCGCTTGCGCGGCCACGGTCCACGGGGCCACGCGCCAAAACAGCGGGCTTTTGAAGATGTGGATCACGCCGCCTAAGGCGTCTTTCAGGCTGGCGTGACGATCGCCCGCGTCCTTGTTTGGCACGATGGTGAAAATCAGCACCGCAGCTATGGCGGTGATGGCGGCCAAAATCCAAAACACGCCGCGCCAATCGGTAAAACCCAACAGGGCCTCAACGGGGGCCGTGGCAGCAAGCGCGCCCAACCCACCCGCGGCCAACTGAACCCCGTTCACCAGCGGCAAGCGTTCCAACGGGAACCACATGACGTAAGCCTTGAACGACGCCATCAGGCACGCCGAGACGCCAAAGCCGATCAACGCGCGGGCGAGGACGAGGCTTTGCAGAGTGTCCGCCCAGGCAAACAGCGCAGCACCAATGGCGGCAAAGATCAGCAACACAGCCTCAACGCGCTTTGGTCCATAGCGGTCCAGCAAAATCCCCAGCGGTAACTGAATGGCCGCGAAGGTCAAAAAATAGGCCGCCGTCATAAGCCCCAACGTTCCCGCCTGCAGCCCCAAATCCTGAACCAAATCCGGTGCTATCACCGCGTTCACCGCGCGGTACAGGTAAGACAGGAAATATCCCAACGCAAACGGCAAAACCACGCGCAGCGCAAGGGTTGCCGTCATCTGCGGGGAAGGCTGCGGGGAGGCTTGGGTCATGGGGGTATTAGGCGGTTTCACGCCCACGGTCGTCAAGCCTTCATCGACAATATTTAAGTATCCGTCTGACCTTGAAAACGGTATGAAGGACGCCTGTTCCGAACTCGTTTTTAAGTTGAAGTCCCATGGCTGACATAGCCCTCCTCTCCATCTTCGTGCCGACGTTCTTTTTCGTCTCGATCACGCCGGGGCTGTGCATGACCTTGGCGTTGACCATGGGCATGACCATCGGTGTGCGCAAAACCTTGTGGATGATGTCGGGCGAACTGATCGGCGTCGGCGTCGTGGCGGGGGCGGCGGTGCTGGGTGTGGCCGCGACGGTGACGAAGTACCCAGATATTTTCGTTTTTATCAAATACGGTGGCGGTGCCTATTTGGCCTTTCTCGGGGTGCAGCTGTGGTTGTCTCGCGGGCGCATGTCGATCAATCTGGACACAGATATCGCCGTGCAGCCGCGGCGCTCTGAACTGGTGGTCCAAGGGTTCGTCACCGCCATCGGCAACCCCAAAGCCTGGGCCTTCATGATTTCGCTGCTGCCACCGTTCGTCAATTTAGACCAACCGGTGCCGCCGCAACTGGCGGTTCTGGTGACGCTGATTCTGACGATGGAATTCGTGTGCCTGATCATCTACGCCACCGGCGGAAAGTCCCTGCGCACATTCCTGCAAAACACCGGCAACGTCCGCCTCCTCAACCGCATCGCCGGAACCCTGATGGTGGGCGTGGGGGCGTGGCTGGCGTTTTTGTAGTGAGCGTATTTTTGAGGATTTGATTGCCATGACATCGCTACTGTACAGCCTGGATTTCGTTGGTGTGGCCGTGTTTGCCGTGTCGGGGGCGTTGGTGGCTTCGCGCAAGGAAATGGACATCGTCGGTTTTGCCCTGATGGCGAGTTTGACGGGAATTGGCGGGGGCACATTGCGTGACGTTTTGTTGGGCCGCCCCGTGTTTTGGATCGACACCCCGTATTATGTCGGCGTTTGTTTAGCCATGGCGGCGGCGGTATTTTTAACCGCGCATATCCTGGATAAGCGCTTCGTCGTAGTGCTGTGGGCGGATGCCGTCGGCATTGCGGCGTACTCGGTGATGGGGGCTGAAGTCGCCTTGCGTTCGGGGGCGAACGAATTGGTGGCGGTGGTCATGGGGGTCATGACCGCGACCTTTGGTGGCTTGGCGCGTGACGTGGTGGCGGACGAAACGCCGCTGATTTTGCGCAAAGAAGTCTACGCCACCTGCGCCTTAGCTGGTGCGGGCCTCTACGTCGGGCTACGGCTTTTGGCGGTGTCGGATGTATGGTGCGCGGTGGCTGGCTTCACGTCGGGCTTCGGCCTACGCGCGGCGGGCATCGTATACGGCCTAACCCTGCCCACCTATAAGGGGCAAGCGGGCAAGCATTACGACTGAGGAATTAGACAACAGTGCACTAAATTGTATTAGTTCCGGCACACTCTCGATTATACCCCCTCACAACAACCCCAACGTCTTAAACGATGTATTCCCACTCTTACTCACCACGATGTGGTCGTGAAGCGCGATGCCGAGTTTGTCTCCGGCGGCTTGGAGGTCGCGGGTCATTTCGATGTCGGCTTGGCTGGGGGTGGGGTCGCCGGATGGGTGGTTGTGGACCAAGATCAGCGCGCTGGCGCCGAGATCCAGCGCGCGTTTGATGACTTCGCGCGGATAGACGGGGGTGTGGTCGACGGTGCCTTGTTGTTGCAGTTCGTCGGCCATCAGCACGTTGCGGCTGTTTAAAAATAAGATGCGAAACTGTTCGGTTTTGCCGTGGCCCATGGCGGCGCGGCAGTAATCCATCAGGCTTTGCCAGTTGCCCAACACCGGTTGGTTCATGACGTCGTCTTGCAACAATCGCACCGCCGCTTCGCGCACCGCCAGCAGGCCAACCGCCGCAACTTCGCCGATGCCGTTTGTCTCCGTGAGCGATTGAAGGTCGGCGTTCAGCACGCCCGCGAACGAGCCGTAGCGTTTCACCAACGCCTTGGCGATGGGTTTGACGTCGCGCCGGGGCATGGCCGCCATCAGCAACAATTCGATCAGTTCATAGTCCGCCAGATCGCCGCCCGCTTTTAAAAAGCGTTCGCGCAAGCGGCCTCGGTGTCCGGTGTAGTGGGGGGTATCTGCCGATTTATCCATTCAGGCCTCCGTTGGACCCAAATGTCTCAGGCGTAGGGCGGCTTGTCAAAACCTTTGGGGGAAGAGGTGAAAACCTCATAACCATCGGCTGTAACGGCCAGGGAGTGTTCGAACTGTGCCGACAGGGACCTGTCCTTGGTCACCGCAGTCCAGCCGTCGCTCAAGATTTTCACGTCAAAGCGACCGAGATTGATCATCGGCTCGATGGTGAAAAACATGCCTTCTTGCAAGACTTCGCCTTTACCCGCCGCGCCAAAGTGCATGACGTTGGGGGCGTCGTGGAACACCCGGCCCAGTCCGTGGCCGCAGAAATCGCGCACCACCGAACAGCGTTCAGCCTCGGCATACTCTTGAATGGCATGACCGACATCGCCCAGGGTTGCCCCCGGTTTGACCTGTCGGATGCCGCGCCACATGGCCTCAAAGGTAACGTCGATCAGGCGCTTGGCCTTTACGGAAGCCTTGTCGCCAACGGTGAACATACGCGACGTGTCGCCGAACCAGCCGTCCAAGATGGTGGTGACGTCGATGTTGACGATGTCGCCATTGCTTAAAATTTTGTCGCCAGGAATACCGTGACACACCACGTGGTTGACCGAGGTGCAGATGGATTTGGGAAAGCCTCGGTAATTCAGCGGTGCGGGCTGGGCGCCATGGGCAACGATGAAGTCATGGCACAGCTTGTCCAGCGCATCGGTGGAAACGCCGGGCTGCACGTGCTCAACGATCATGTCGAGGGTTTCGGCGGCCAGCTTGCCGGCCTTGCGCATACCCTCGAAATCGTCGGGGCCGTGAATTTTGATGCTACGTGTTTCGCTCATGATTTCCGAATTACCGCTGATGGTCTGAATTGAGGGGATTATGGCACGGGCGCAGAAAAATCACAGCCTTACCTCAACCGGGTCGGTGACGGCGATTTCTTCGGGCGTGATGCGGCACGTATAGGCCAGCACCTCCACCCCCGCGTTTATGGCGGCGGTTAGGCCCGCGGCATAGGTGGGATCGATGTCGGCGGCGACGGTGAAGGCGTCTGCATCGTCGCGTTGCACCAGATAAAACATCACCGCGCGGTGGCCTTCGCGCACCATGTCGGCAAGCTCGACCAAATGCTTGGCCCCGCGTGCGGTGACAGAGTCTGGGAATTCGGCGGGTGCGCTGGGGGTTAGATCGCGGCGCATGGTGGTGTTCTTCACCTCGACATAACAGTGTGGCTTTGTCTCTGAACTGAGCAAAATATCGATGCGGGAATTCTGCCCGTACTTCACTTCGCGCTTCAGGCCGTCATAGCCCGCCAGTTCCGGCACCGATCCGGCCTCGATGGCGTCGGCCACCACCCGGTTGGGGTGCTGGGTGTTGATGCCCACCATGGCGTCGCCCAACTGGATCAATTCCCAAGTATACTTGAGCTTACGTTTAGGATCATTGGCGGGACTCAGCCATACGCGCGCGCCCGGCTCATTCACCGACAGCATGGAACCCGAATTGGCGCAATGCGCGGTCACAACCTCGCCCGTGTCCAGTTCCACATCGGTCAAAAACCGCTTGTAGCGCTTGATCAATTTTCCGGGGATTAGGGTGTGTTCGAATTTCATGGGGGGAACCTGGGGTGGGTGAAGTTATGGGGGGAACGTAGTGACCTGAGGGCGAAGCTTCAATCTTTTTCAGCCAACACATCCGCCAAATTTACCTCACCGCTGCCCGGTCGTAACGGTTGTTGTTGGTCTGCGTGCGGGGACCAAGCGGTGATGAAGATGATGTCGAAGGTGGCGGGGATGCGGTCTTCGCCGACGTCGCCTAAGTCCGCGAATTTTTCCATGTAGTACGCGGCGGCGCGCATCAGGGTATCGCGGCGGGTGAAATTTTTGCGCCGCCCCGATACCGCCCCGGTCTCGCCCATGCCGCGCAGGTCGGCCATCAGCTTGAACATGTCCGGGTACGATACGGTAATGGTGTCGGTGTCCACGACGGGAAGGGCAAAGCCCGCGCGCTGCAAAAGCGATCCTATGTCTTGCACGGTGGCGTAGGGCGACACCCGCGGGCTCATGCCCATTTCAATTTCCAACTCGGCAGCCATCAGGGATTCGCGCAGCTCAAACAGCGTGCGCTCACCAAACATGGCGGCCAAAAATAGTCCGTCGGGCTTGAGGGCTTGGCGGATTTGCACCATGGCACCGGGCAGGTCGTTGGCCCAGTGCAGCGACAGATTGGACAGCACCAGATCCAGCACGCCCGCTTTAATCGGCAAGAATTCCTCGTCCGCCGCGAACGCGACGCCACCCGCGACTTGGGCCATGGCGGGGGATGGATCGCACTGGACCAGGGTCTCAATACCGCCGCGCGTGCCTAAAGATGCACCAACCTCGCCGCCGTGACAGCCGAGGTCGAGCGCCAGCGGAAAGGTGCGTTTGATATCGTTGAGGCGATCAGTCAGGCGCTCGGCCACCTCGGCAAACAGAAAATCGTGCGCGCCAATGTAAGCGGCGGCGCGGTTTCGGTGCTGGCGCACGGCGGTGCGTTCGAACAGGTTCATGTGATCTGGTGTAGACATGACCCCTATATGCCACAGGCGAAACTCTTGTTAAAGTGCTGGAAAGGACCGGGGAGAGTTCAGTGGATAAACAAGGTGCAATAAACGGTGCCAAATGGGTTTTGGATCAGGTGCTGCCGCCCACCTGTTCGGGCTGTGGCGTCGTTGTGGCCGAGCCACACACCCTGTGTTCGGAGTGCTGGGGGACGCTGACCTTTTTGGGCTGCCCGTGCTGCGATGCGTGCGGCCATCCGTTTGCATACGAGGTTCCCGACCGTACCTTGTGCGGGGCGTGTACCCGCGAACACCCGCCGTTTGATCGCGCCCGCGCGGCGGTGCTGTACGACGATGCGTCTAAGGATTTGATCTTGGGCTTTAAACACGCCGACAAAACCGATACGCAGTTTTTGTTCGCCAAGTGGCTCATGCTGGGTGGGGCCGACCTGGTGCGCGCGGCGGACATCGTGGCTCCGGTGCCGCTGCATTGGACGCGGTTGTTTTCCCGGCGCTACAACCAAGCCGCCCTGTTGGCGCAGTCGGTAGCTTCGCTGGCGGACAAGCCGGTTCTGACCGACCTTTTGATCCGCCACCGCAAGACCCCCAGCCAGGGCCATTTAGGCGTGCGGGCGCGGACCCGCAACGTTACCGGGGCATTTCGTATAAGCCCCCGGCACCTTTTGAAACTCAAGGGAAAACGGGTGCTGTTGGTGGACGATGTCTACACCACTGGGGCCACGGTGCGCGCCACGGCCAAGGTGCTCAAGCGCGCCGGAGCGTCCTCAGTGGACGTGTTAACCCTGGCGCGGGTGGTGAAGGGCTTTGTTTCGTGAGCCAGAACGCCTATATATAAGCAACACGTGATACATGCGCATAACGAATGGAGTTCCCCCTTGGCCAAAGTCGTAATTTACACCACCCCCATCTGCGGATATTGCAGCCGCGCGAAGGCGCTGCTCGACAAAAAGGGCGTGGTTTATGAAGACATCAATGTGATGATGAACAAATCCAAGCGTCAGGAAATGGTGCAGCGTTCGGGCCGCACCTCGGTGCCGCAAATCTTTATCGATGGCAAAGCCATTGGCGGTTGCGATGAGTTGTTCGAACTAGATTTCGACGGCGATTTGAACGATATGCTCGGCATTTCATGACTGAAGTCTCCGCCCCGTTTAAGGCGGCCTGCGTGCAGGTCAATGCCACGGACGACATGGCCGTCAATATCGAGGTGGCGTGCGACTATGCGCGCGGGGCGGCAATGTTGGGGGCGGAGCTGGTGCTGTTTCCCGAAAACGTCGCCATGATGACGTTTGGAGACGATTTGATCCGCGCCCATGCCTTCGATGAAGCCGAGCACCCCGCCATTGCCGCCTTTCAAGAACTGGCGCGCAGCTTAGACATCTGGCTCCACGGCGGCACCTTGGCGATTAAGGTTGGCGATAAAATTGCCAACCGCGCCTTTGTCTTTGCCCCTGATGGCTCCATCGCCGCCACCTACGACAAAATTCATATGTTCGATGTGGATTTAGGCAACGGCGAAAGCTATCAAGAAAGTGCCACCTTCACCCCCGGCGACTTAATCGTTGCGACGGAGACTCCGTGGGGCGGATTGGGCCTGACGACCTGTTACGACGTGCGGTTCCCGTATCTGTACCGCGCCCTGGCCCAAGACGGGGCCAGCTTTTTCGCCGTGCCTGCGGCGTTCACCGTGCCCACGGGCCAAGCCCACTGGGACGTCTTACTGCGCGCGCGGGCCATAGAAAACGGCTGTTTTGTGTTCGCCCCGGCCCAGACCGGCAGCCACGCGGGCGACCGCAAAACTTACGGCCATTCGCTGATTATTGATCCGTGGGGTGAAGTTCTGGCCGACGCCGGAACCGAACCCGGTATCATCATCGCCGACATCGACCCGGCTAAAGTTATCGAAGCGCGGGGCCGTGTGCCGTCCCTCACGCATACGCGTGAAATGGGTTAGCCCTTATACGGGTGCCGATAATCCTATCGTGAGTGATTTACGGCAGGAAAAATCTTAAATGGTATCGACGGGGGTTGCAGGTACGCCTTCAGCGGCTTGAAGGCAACGAATCCGATATGGGCGCCGATCACAACCGGCGTAAATTCAGCGACCCCTTCGTGAAGGTCTTTCAGTGCGGGGAAGACATCGGCCATACCGCCAGTCGCGGCCGCCAATCCGACGATACCAAGCAGCGCTGCCGCGATCCACGCCAGGAGTGGGTTGCGCGCCTTGCCGCCTGCGGTGAACTTCTCAAACCAGGTGCGGGTGGCGGCTATGGGATTGGGCAGGGACAGGGGCGACTTAGGGCGCGCGAACACGCCAGCCAGCACCCTAACGATGACCGCTACCAACACCAGATAGCCCGCGAACAGATGCATGGCGTAAAGGTCCTGGCTCACATAAGCGATGATAAATCCGCCGGAGAACGTCGCGTGCCAGAGTTTTAGAAATTGGCTTTGAATGCGATTGGGGATGTGAATGTTCATGGCGCTCACCCGTCCCAGCGGTCATGGCTGTGTCGGTCCGAACCGCCAAGGCCGTTACCCAGGATGACGGCATAACCACCCGCGAAGATGCCGATGATGACCGCCGACAGCAAAGTCTGATGAAGCATTTTCTTGATCATGCGAGAACCTCCAGCGTGAGTGAAGCGTTGCCGAAGATTAGCAAAAGCAGGGTGAACTCACTCTGAAGGCTGGGTTCAGTTCCTATTCATGTCGTGCGTTGCGTTTGACGGCGGATCCTTGCTCGTACCAGCCCTTACTGGCGTTAACGATCTTCACCACGGAAAGCATGACCGGAACTTCGACCAAAACGCCGACCACGGTCGCCAGCGCCGCACCCGACTCAAAGCCAAACAGGCTGATCGCCGTGGCAACCGCCAATTCGAAGAAATTACTAGCACCTATCAATGCGGACGGTGCCGCTACGTTATGGCGTTCCCCTAAGGCCCTGTTCAAAAGGTAAGCAAGACCTGAGTTGAAGTAGACCTGAATCAAAATGGGTGCCGCCAACAAAGCGATGATTAGCGGTTGGCGGACGATCTGCTCGCCCTGAAAGCCAAACAGCATGACCAGCGTGGTCAACAGTGCCACCAGGGAAAGTGGCTGCAACTTTGACAGCACGTGATCGAGAGCCGCCTGGCCGCCGGTACTAAACACCTGCCGACGCAAAATCTGGGCGAGGATCACCGGCACGACGATGTAAAGCATGACGGAAAGAAATAACGTCTCCCACGGTACAATGATGGCCGACAAACCCAACAGCAATGCAACGATCGGCGCGAACGCAAAGATCATGATTATGTCGTTCAGCGCCACTTGGGTCAGCGTGAAGTGCGGTTCGCCATCGCAGAGGTTGCTCCACACGAAAACCATTGCCGTACACGGTGCCGCCGCTAGAACGATCAACCCTGCGATATACGAACTATTCTGATCGGCAGGTAGATAGTCATAAAATAGGTAACCGATAAACAACCACCCGAGCGCCGCCATCGAAAAAGGTTTCACCGCCCAATTGATGAAAAGTGTTACGCCGATGCCCCGCCAATGGTCCTTGACCTGAGATAGCGCCTTAAAGTCGACCCTCAACAACATCGGAATGATCATGAGCCAGATGAGGACGGCGACGGGCAGGTTGACCTGCGCGATCTCAGCCGACCCGATGACTTGAAAGGCACCGGGTGCCAGATGCCCGAACGCCACACCGGCGACGATGCAAAGTGCTACCCAAATTGTCAAATATCGTTCGAAGACAGACATCAATGCGAATCCCAGTTCTGAAGTTCGTGCTGGATGATGTGATCTATAAATTAGAGTGTTAAATATTATACGCTATATGGTCCAACAAGGCATTCATCGAAACGGCCGCTTCGGATCACAAACAGGCGTTGTGGCCGGGATTCTTGTTCTTCTGCCTTCAAGGCAGAAGTGGACGTTCAGCCGGATGGGTTACGAGATGTTGTGAGCCTGAGGTTCGCCGTCTTCGCGCTCCGACAGTCCTAAGTCATGAACCGCGCACAGGCGTTGTTTGACGCCGGAAATATCTGCGGCTTCGACAAGGCCGTGCTCATAAGCGACGACTTGCAGCTTGCCCGCCGTCCGTTCCAACAGTTCCCCGGATTTCAGCAGGTGATCTGGATTGCGCGGGCGGGCGTGCTCTTCATTGCCGCGGGCGAAGGTTTCATAGATCAGCACGCCGCCGGGTTTGAGGCTGCCCAACAGCGACGCGAACAGCGGGCGGTAGAGGTAATTCACCACCACCAAGGCGTCGAACGTCTGCCCGGCGAAGGGCCACGCGTTGCCGTCTTCTAAGTTCGCTTCGACAATGTCGGCCTGCGCATGGGCGGCTAAATCCTTAAGGGGTTCCACGGTTTTATCAACCAAGGTGACGGCGTAGCCCAGGTCCAGAAACAAACGCCCCTGGCGTCCGCCCCCGGCGGCCACGTCCAAAATCCGCCCGCCGGGCTTCACCAGATGCGCCCAGCGCTCCACCCAGGGGCTGGGTTCGGTGACGCGCAGGTGCCTCGGGTCTGGCTTCTGAGTCTCGGTATTGGACATTTGTTAACCCTTGGCTCCTATCATGCCTAGCTGGAACGCATCGCGTCCTGACTATAGTGAATTGTCTTTGTGCAGAATAATGGTTTTCGCCACATGATCCTTTACCAGCTCCGTTGCGATGATGAACACAGCTTTGAAGCCTGGTTCAGAGATAGCCACGCCTTCGATAAACAGGCGCGCACGGGACATGTCGAATGTCCGTACTGTGGCTCGACACAGGTGGGCAAGGCCCCCATGACCCCGCTTGTTGCGGGCTCAGCAAAGCCTGAATCCCTGTCCGAGGCCGATATCACGGCTGCGAGCGACAGCCGCGCCCATGAAGTGGCGCAGCAAATTCTCGACGCGGTTGGAAAAATTCGTGACTTTACGGATGAAACCAGCGACCCGGACGATGACGCCAATGACGTCGTCCGCACCCCCAGCGCCCCGCGTCGCAACGATTAAAGTCGTTCCGCAAACGCCAAGTAATTCACGTCTAAGTCCGTTTTCGACAGGGACCAAGTGTCCTTGAGCGGGTTATAGACCATGCCTAGCCGTTATTTACCAAGAACCTAGCCCTGAACCTCACCCACGTAAAATTCCATCATCAATTGCCTAATACGATCAACAAACTCCGGCCCTTCCTTAAGACGCTGTCTATCGAACTTAAAATCAACATAAATATGTGGAAACAATAATATTTCAACACTACATAAATTACTGCTTATTTCACTTACAGGTATGTCGTCTGAACATTCAAAAATGATATTATTATTGTCAATTTTATATATAAATACGATGCTTCGATAAGAATCAGACGCACATGTCAAAAAAAGTTCAAATTCTACTTCACACGTAGCCAACGCCTCTGGACGCAAGTATCTATCATTATATAGGCCGTCTTTTGGTGTGTAATTTAAATTGAACAATACTGTATTATAAGTATAGTTAAGTCCTTTAAATAGTTGTTCATTACTCATACTCTTCGGAAGCAAATCAATAGCCGATGCCGTCATGAGAATAGATGTGTGGTTACCATCACCCCCTTTTTTCGTTCCGCTCCATTGCGGCTTATAGTAAAGATAAGCCCTTGGAATATGAAACTCATGGCCGAAGACAACGAAGCGAACCTTGGTCATGTCCCCCGTACTGCCGACGGGATGAGAGGGAATAGGAATAGGCACGCGAAAACCGGCCCAAATGCCCAACACCACCAAAATAGAGGCCGCAAAAAACAGCCGAGGCTTTCGCTTTCGCCATGCCAACACTGCGCCCCCAGCCAGCAAGACGAGCAATAAAGTCCACATAATTTGAAGCCAGCCTATGACCATGATGTCATCCTAATTTCTGCGTGCTCGAATAACATTCTTTTGCAATTCCGCCAACACCAGGGGGATGGACTGAGGCGGCAATTTGGCTGCGTTGCGCCCTAGGCGCGTGCGGCATGTTTGACGCCGGCGGCTACGGTCGCACGCAATCATTGATTGCGTTAACGTCAGTTTTTACATGTTTTGCACATGTGCGCCATAGGCCCCGTGGCTGCCGTCGGTTGCGGGCATCGACGTCGCCCGCCCCCCCAGTGCCCCGCGTCGCAACGATTAAGGTCGTTCCGCAAACGCCAAATAGTTCACGTCTAAGTCCGTTTTCGACAGGGACCACGTGTCCTTGATCGGATTGTAGACCATGCCTTGCAGGTCGGTGAAGTCCAGGCCGTAGGGGCGGATCAGGCGGGCCAGCTCTGACGGTTTGAGGAACTTTTTCCAATCGTGGGTGCCGATGGGCAGCCAGCGCAGCACGTATTCGGCGGCGAATTTGCCCAGCAACAGCGATTTGAAATTGCGGTTCATGGTCGACAGCGCCATGCAGCCCTTAGGCCCCTTGTCCGTGTCCTTTAACAGCGACGTACAGGCCGCCATGAACAGTTCCGGGTCGGCGACGTGCTCAATCACTTCCATGTTTAAGACCAAGTCGAATTTGCGACCTTCCCCGGCCAAGTCTTCGGGCAAGATGTTGCGGTAATCGATGTTTAGGCCGCTTTGTGCCGCGTGGATCTTGGCGATTTCCACGTTCTTGGCCCCGGCGTCGATGCTGGTCATGTTGGCGCCGAGGCGCGCCATGGGTTCCGATAACAAACCGCCGCCGCAGCCAACGTCCAAAACGTCTAAGCCTTTGAACGGCTCATTTGCGTCCGCATCCAGGCCGAAATGGCGGCACACATTGTCTTTGATGAACTGAATACGCGCCGGGCCCAATTGGTGCAGCGGACGGAATTTTCCGGTGGGATCCCACCATTGTTCCGCCATGGCGGTAAAGCGGGCGACGTCTTCTAAGTTCGCGGTACCAGTTTGAGCGCCGGTTTGGGTCTCTGAGGCGGGTTCGGCCATGGGTGCCTGAGCCTTCCAATTCTCAATAATATTCAAGTCATAATTCAAGCAAGCCTAAGTGTGGCGCACTTGCGGGGGGTGGGCAATATCTGTATGTAATACGCGCCCGCCGGTCCGCATCACGTTGGTTTAAGCTTTATCTGGGGTGAGTTCCAGTGCTTTTCCGTAAGGTACGGTCTTGGGGGGTGAAGTGTAAGTGGCAAAATACAGATTAAAATAAGCGATAGTCCATGGCTTTGATTGTAATGAAATTCGGCGGCACCTCGGTGGGCGACATCGAGCGTATCCAAAGTGTCGCCAAACGCGTGAAGGCTGAAGTCGACGCGGGCAACCAGGTGGCCGTCGTGGTTTCGGCCATGTCTGGCGTGACCAATCAACTGGTCGACCACGTGACGTCCATCACGCCGCTGTATGACACCCGCGAATACGACGTGGTGGTATCATCGGGCGAGCAGGTGACGGCGGGGCTGTTGGCGTTGGCGTTGCAAAACCTGGACGTGCCCGCGCGGTCGTGGATGGGCTGGCAGATGCCGGTCAGCACCGACAGTGCACACGGTAAGGCGCGCATTATGGGCATCGAAAGCGAACAGGTGCTAAAACGCCTGACAAGCGGCGAAGTCGCCGTCGTGCCCGGGTTCCAGGGCGTGGGTTCGGACAACCGTGTCACCACCTTGGGCCGTGGCGGTTCCGATACGTCTGCCGTGGCCTTGGCGGCCGCACTGGGCGCGGATCGCTGTGATATCTATACCGACGTGGACGGTGTCTATACCACCGACCCCCGCATCGTTTCGAAGGCGAGGAAACTCGACAAAGTCACTTTCGAGGAAATGCTCGAAATGGCCTCGCTGGGAGCCAAGGTCTTGCAGACCCGCTCCGTCGAAGTGGCAATGAAGCATGGGGTTCGCCTGCAAGTGCGTTCGAGTTTTTCGGACCAGCCGGGCACCTTAGTTGTGAACGAGGACGAGATCGTGGAACAAGAACTCATCAGTGGCATCGCCTATAGCCGGGACGAAGCCAAAATCACCCTGATCGGCGTGTTGGACACTCCGGGTATTGCGGCCAAGATTTTTGGTCCCCTGGCCGACGCCTCTATCAACGTCGACATGATCGTGCAAAACGTGTCCGAAGACGGCAAGTCTACGGATTTGACGTTTACGGTGACCAAGGCCGATTTGGAACGCGCCGTGGAAACGGTGCGCACGCATGCCAGTGAATTTGGTTACCGTGATTTGCTGTCCGACGCCAACGTCGCCAAAATATCGGTCATCGGCGTGGGTATGCGCAGTCACGCAGGCATCGCCCAGCGTATGTTTCAGGCCTTGGCGGACAAGGGCATCAATATCCAGGTGATCTCGACCTCCGAGATCAAGGTCAGCGTACTGATCCCTGAAGAATACACCGAGCTGGCGATACGTTCCCTTCACACGGCTTATGGCCTGGACGCGGAAGACTAAACACATGAGCCAAACGCCTGAACAACGCCTTGACCAGCTATGGTCCCGGGGCCGGGAATTTCTCGGCACCCAGTACGCCATCATGGGCGGAGCCATGTCGTGGATTTCCGAACGCAATCTGGTGTCGGCATTGTCCAACGCGGGCGGCTTTGGTGTGATCGCGTGCGGTTCCATGGGACCGGACCTGCTGGAACCGGAGATTGTCGCCACCCAGGCGCTGACCGACAAGCCGTTTGGCGTCAATTTGATCACCATGCACCCGGAACTCGACGGCTTGATCGACGTGTGCATTCGTCAAGGCGTCACTCACGTTGTGCTGGCGGGCGGCTTGCCACCGGCGGCGGCGATCAAAAAGCTGAAAGAGGGCGGCGTAAAGGTCATGTGCTTCGCCCCCGCACTGGTGTTGGCCAAGCGCATGATCCGCAGTGGTGCCGACGCGCTGATCATTGAAGGCAGTGAAGCGGGCGGTCACATCGGCCCGGTTTCGACCAGCATTCTGGCCCAAGAAATCTTGCCCAACATCGCCGACGTTCCGGTGTTCGTGGCAGGCGGAATCGGGCGCGGCGAAACCATTGTCAGCTACCTGGAAATGGGGGCCGCGGGCGTGCAGTTGGGGACGCGCTTTGTCTGTGCCACCGAATGCATCGCCCATGAAAACTTCAAAAAGGCCTTCCTCAAGGCCCCGGCGCGCAATGCCGTGTCCACGGTGCAAATCGATCCGCGCTTTCCGGTCATTCCGGTGCGCGCGATTGTGAACGCGGGAACCGAAGAATTTATGGAAACCCAACGCCGCATGATCGCAAAGGTCGATTCCGGCGAATTGGAACTGAGTGCGGCTCAGTTGCAAATTGAACACTTCTGGGCAGGGGCCTTGAAACGTGCTGTTATCGACGGCGACGTCGAAGGCGGATCGTTGATGGCCGGTCAAGTGGTTGGCTTGGTGACCTCCGAACAGCCGATGGCCGAAATTTTTGCGGACCTTATTGGACAGGCCTTAAACGCCGTCGGCCACCGTTTGGTCGATTAACACTGATTACGGGGGGAGGCTAAGCATATGAGTGCAGCCAGCCCGGGCGATTCTTCTCGGCGTCTTCTCTCGCGCGTGCGCGACGTCATGGCGGGCGAAGGTTCCGCACAGCAACGCCTTGATCAGATGACCGCCATCATCGCCGCCGACATCGTGTCCGAGGTGTGCTCCGTTTATGTACGCCGTGCGGGCGACGTGCTGGAACTGTTTTCCACCCATGGCCTGAATCCCGGATCCGTACACGCGACGCGGCTGCGCACCGGCGAAGGTTTGATCGGTGAAATCGCCGCGCACGCCAAGCCTTTGGCGCTATCAGATGCCCACAGCCATCCCGGTTTTGCCTTCCGCCCGGAAACGGGTGAAGACGCCTTCCATTCCCTGATGGGCGTTCCGGTGCTGCGCGCGGGGCGCGTGGTGGGTGTGCTGGCGGTGCAAAACAAGGTGCCGCGTCACTACATCGACGAAGAAATGGAAACCCTGCAAACCGTCGCCATGGTGCTGGCGGAAATGATTGCAGGCGGCGAATTGGTGGATCGTGAAGAACTGGCCCCTGCCGACGGTCTGGCCTTAAGGCCGCTGAGGGTTGACGGTGCGCGCTTCAACGCAGGTCTTGGTATTGGCCAAGCGGTGCTGCACGAACCGCGTTTTGACGTTGGCAAGTTGGTCTCCGATGATCCGAAACTGGAACTTGAACGGCTGCATGCGGCGTTTAACTCTATGTTGGGGCAGCTGGATACGTTGCTCAACCAAAGCCCGTTGGCAAATGGCGACGGCGGCGAACACGAAGACGTGTTGGAAGCCTTTCGCATGGTGGCCGAAGACGCGGGCTGGTTGCGGCGTACCGAAGAAGCCGTGCAATCTGGCCTGACTGCTGAGGCCGCGGTGGTTAAGGTCAAAAACGAAATGCGCGCGCGCTTAAGCTCCGCCGCAGACCCTTATTTGCGCGAACGCGTCCACGACATGGAAGACTTAGGCAACCGTTTGCTGCGTCACTTGGTGGGCGAAGACGGCGGGGCCAAAGGCGAGTTGCCCGAACACATGGTGCTGGTGGCGCGTAACATGGGGCCGGCAGAGTTTTTGGAATACGACCACACGCGCCTGCGCGCCCTGGTGTTGGAGGAGGGGTCAAGCTCGTCCCACGTCGCCATTGTTGCCCGCGCGCTGGACATTCCCGTGGTGGGCCAAGTGCGTGGCATCTTGTCGCAGATTGACACAGGTGAGGCCATCATCGCCGACGGCGACAACGCCCAAGTGTTCGTGCGGCCCGGCGAAGATGTGCAGCAAAAATTCCACGAAACGCGCAAGCACAATGAACTGATCAAGGCCCAGTACGCACAGCTCAAAGACCTGCCTGCGACGACCTTGGACGGGGTGGAAATCAGCCTCAACATCAACGCCGGATTGTTGTTTGATTTTGACCAAATCGACGCGGTGGGCGCGGACGGCGTGGGGCTGTACCGGACCGAGGTGCCGTTTATGGTGCGGGCCGAGTTCCCCGATGTGCAAGCGCAACGTGTGCTCTATGAAAAAGTGTTGGACCGCGCCGACGGCAAGCCGGTGGTGTTTCGCACCATCGACGTTGGCGGCGATAAGGTGCTGCCCTATTGGGGTGGGCTGGACGAGGAAAACCCGGCTATGGGGTGGCGCGCCATTCGCATATCCTTAGATCGCCCAGCCATCTTGCGCCAACAGTTGCGGGCCTTGATTCAAGCCGCGCGCGGACGCGATATTCGCGTCATGTTCCCCATGGTCGCCGAGGTTGAAGAGTTCGACGAAGCCAAAAATCTGCTGGAGCGCGAACTGGTGCGCGAACGTGAACGCGGTGGGGTGGTGCCGGAGCATGTCTATGCGGGTGTGATGTTGGAAGTCCCAGCCCTGGCCCTGCAGCTCGACAAATTATTGGAGCGTGTGGACTTTATTTCCATTGGCTCCAACGATTTGATGCAATTTCTCTACGCCACCGATCGTGGCAACCCACATGTGGCGGACCGCTATGATATTTTGTCGCCGTTTGCCTTGAGTTTTTTGAAAAACGTGCGCGATCTTTGCGATCAGGCGGACGTTCCGGTGAGCATCTGTGGTGAGGCTGCGGGCTGTCCATTGGAGGCCATGGCCTTAATAGCCATAGGGTTTCGCCGCCTGTCCATGGCACCGCCTGCCATTGGTCCGGTGAAGGAAATGATCCGCACCATGCCCGATCGTCAGGTGGCGCAGTTCGTACATTCGTTGCTGGAAAGGCCGCGTGTCAGCATTCGTCAGCGCTTGCGCGCCTTTGCCAAAGACCATGATATTAAGGTTTGACCGCAATTTCTTGCGCTCGGGGAGCGACTTAGGCAGAATACAGCGCAACGAGCATGAGGGACCTTAAACGTCTCTAAAAAAATGGCCGTAGGCCAATGGGGAAACAATCGCGTGAAAGATACCGATAGCGAAGCCAAAGGACCTGGTGCTGCCGAGGGCGTAAGTGCTGCGCATGAAGCGGTTGGCAAGCTGCTGAGCACCACCCGCACCAGTCGCGGCCTTGACGTTGCCGATGTCGCGCGCGTTCTGCGTATCAGCCAAAAATACTTAGAAGCCCTGGAAGAGGGGCGTAACGAGGACCTGCCCGGCACTGCCTACGCCATCGGGTTTGTGCGCAGCTATGCCGAACACCTGAATTTGGACGGCGAGGAAATTGTGCGCCGGTATAAAGATGAAGCCCAAGCGCTTGGTGGTAAGACGGATCTGATTTTCCCCAAACCCATCCCCGATGGTGGCGTTCCTGGTGCTGCGGTTCTGGGGCTGGGCGTCGTTCTCGCCGCCGTCGCCTATGGCGTATGGTATTATAATTCCAACAACGATGGCGTTGCCGTCGTGCGCGTCGAAGCGGTGCCAGAGGAACTGGCGGTGGTGAAGGACGAAGCGCCCGCCCCCCAAGTTGAACCCAGTGTGCCGGTCGAAGACGCCGCGCCAGTCGAAGAGGCCGCTCCGGCTGTTGTCGAAGAAGCGCCCGAAGTCGTGGAAGAGGTCGTCGAACCCGTTGAAGCGGTGGTTCAAGACTTAGCAGCCGAGCAAGCGCCTGAAGTTCCAGCCGAAGCTGAAGCCTCAGCCGAAGCTCCAGCCGAAGCGGCCGAGGTGGTCGTCGAACCGACTGTCGAGGCCGCCGTTGAACCTGCTGCTGAACCAAGCGCGGAAGTATCGCCCGTGCTCGAAGCCCCTGTTGCCCCCGTTGTTCAACAGCCCGTTGTCCAAGAGCCCGTGGCGAGCAAAGGCCCGAGCCGCATCACCGTGCGCGCGAAGTCCAACAGCTGGATTCAAGTGCGCGACAACACCGCCGACCGACTGCTGTTCACCCGTTTGTTGCGTGAAGGCGATGAATACGAAGTCCCCGACCGCTTAGGTCTGCGTTTGATGACCGGCAATGCCGGGGCCTTGGAATTGCTGGTGGACGGCACCTTAGTGCCTGCCATTGGTGAAGTTGGCGAAGTGCGCCGCGACGTCGAATTGGACCCCGACAAGCTGAAATCGGGCACCGCCGTCACCCATTAGCGACCCGCGCCGACACTGCGCCCGGGCCGCCTCTTGTATATGTAGGCTTTGAGAACCGGGCGGGGGGCGCTATATAGCCCCTACACGCTGAGTTACCCTGTTTCAGGAACCCATAACATGAGTGCTAAATCCGCCCCGACCATTCGTCACATGACCACCCCCGTCAACGTTGCGGGCGTGACGGTTGGTGGCGGGCATCCGGTTGTGGTGCAGTCCATGACCAATACCGACACCGCCGACGTGAACACCACCGTGGCGCAAGTGGCGGCGCTGGCTGGTGCTGGGTCTGAACTTGTGCGCGTGACCGTGGACCGTGATGACGCCGCCAAGGCGGTGCCGCACATTCGCGACAAATTGTTGGCGATGGGCGTAGACGTGCCGCTGGTGGGCGATTTCCATTACGTTGGTCATAAGCTGCTGGCCGACCATCCCGCCTGCGCCGAAGCCTTAGCCAAGTTCCGCATCAACCCCGGCAACGTGGGCTTTCGGGAAAAGAAAGACGCCCAGTTCGGGGCCATGGTTGAGCTGGCGGCAAAGCTGGGCAAAGCCGTGCGCATCGGTGTGAATTGGGGCAGCTTAGACCAGGAATTGGCGCAAAGCCTGATGGACGAAAACGCCAAGTTGACCGACCCCCTGCCGCCCGCCGCCATCACCCGCGAAGCCTTGGTGCGCAGTGCGCTGGACAGTGCCGCACGCGCAGAGGAACTGGGTTTGGGCAAAGACCGCATCATTATTTCGTGCAAGGTGTCCGAGGCTCCAGAACTCATCAATGTGTACCGTGATTTAGCCGCCCGCAGTGACTATGCCCTGCACCTAGGCCTGACCGAGGCGGGCATGGGCGACAAGGGCGTGGTGGCTTCAACCGCGGCGCTGGCGGTATTGCTCAGCGAAGGCATCGGCGACACCATCCGCGTGTCGCTGACACCGGAACCGGGCGGCACCCGCGAACGCGAAGTCCGTGTGGCTCAGGGCATCTTACAAAGTTTGCATCTGCGCAGCTTTGCGCCGCAGGTCACCGCGTGTCCGGGATGTGGGCGCACCACCTCGACATTGTTCCAGGAACTGGCGCAAGACATTGAAGGTTTCGTGCGCGAACGCATGCCGGAGTGGCAGGGCATGTATCCGGGGGTTGAGGACTTAAAACTTGCGGTGATGGGTTGCATCGTCAACGGACCCGGCGAAAGCAAACATTCCGACTTAGGTATTTCCTTGCCCGGCACCGGGGAAACCCCTTCGGCTCCGGTATTTATTGACGGAGAAAAGGTGGCGACGCTGAAAGGCGACGACTTGGCCGGTCAGTTTAAGGTGATGGTCGAAGATTACGTTGCGAAGCGCTATACGCCTAAAGGTACCGGCTGATATGGCACAGCCCACCGCCACCCAAATTCCAAACGGCATGCGCCCCGTTGTGGTGGGGGCGAACCATCGCTCCAGCACCATGATGATGCGCGACCGCATCTTTATCGAAGAAAACCGTGTTCCCGCGCTGTTGGAAAAAATGGTCGAAGGCGGAGTGGTTCAAGCGGTGTTGTTATCGACCTGTGACCGGGTAGAGGCCATCGGCGTCACCGACGATCCCGACGCCTTTAGCAAAGCAACCCTGGCCGTGTTGGCGGGCGAGGGCGAATGCGACGTGGAAGAATTGGCAGAACAAACTTACACCCTCACCGATGCAGAGGCCGTGGCGCACGTGTTTGCGGTGACCGCCTCGTTGGATAGCTTGATGGTGGGCGAGCCGCAGGTTTTGGGGCAGGTGAAACAAGCTCACCGCATGGCGCGCGAAGAGGGCTTTGTCAAAGCCGAGTTGGAAACCCTGATGCAGGCTGCCTACAGCGCCGCCAAGCGGGTGCGCAATGAGACCAAAATCGGCGAAGGCCCGGTTGGCATGGCGGCCAGCGCGGTGCAAATTGCACGCGACGTGTTTGGTGACTTAACCCGGTGTCGCGCGTTGTTGATCGGTGCCGGTGACATGGGCGAGATGATCGCTCGCGACATGCTGGACGCCGGGCTGGGAGGGCTGACCGTAACTCACCCCCGTGAAGGACGCGCGGCTTCGTTGGCGCGCGAATTGAATGCCCATGACGCGGACTTCGCCAATTTAGGCGGGCTGCTGCGCGAAAATGACATCGTCCTATCGGCGCTGGGGTCACGCAAATTCCGCCTGGAAAAAGAACCGGTGGCTGCGGCGATCAAGGCGCGCCGTTTTAAGCCCTTGTTTATCGTTGACGCGGGCGTTCCCGGTGACGTTGCCGCCGAAGTCGAAGACTTGTCCGAAGCCTTCGTCTATGGCTTGGGCGACTTAGAACAGGTGGCCTTAAAGGGCCGCGCCGGGCGGGAACAAGAAGCAGATAGGGCCAAGGCCATCATCACTGAAGAAGTGGCGAATTTTCAACATACTCGCGCCGAACGCGCGGCGGTGCCAGCCCTGACGCGGTTGCGCGCGCGCTTTGACATTGAACGTGAACAAGCTTTGCAAGACGGCGCTGGCGACGCGCAAAAGGCCACTCGCCTTTTGGTCGGGCGCTTGCTGCACGGGCCATCCGAAGCCATGCGCGATTTGGCGGCGGGCGACGAAGCGGGCTGGGCGCGTTTGGAATACGCCCTGGAAAAGCTGTTTGACCTAAAAGATTTAAACATCGATGAGGATAAATCGTGAGCCTGGAAGAAAACCTCAAACGCGTACAAGACCGCCACGAAGAACTGGGCGTGCTGCTATCGTCGAGTGTCGTTGACCCGGATAAGTTCCAAAAAATGTCCAAGGAATACGCAGAACTCAACCCCGTGGTTGAAGCCATCGTTGCCTTGGAAGAGACACGCCAAGGGCTGTTTGACGCCTTGGAAATGTTTGCCGAGAGCAAAGACGACGCCGAGATGCGCGAGATGGCCGAGGCCGAGGCGCAGGTCCTGAAAGACCAACTGCCCGCGTTGGAACTTGCCGTGCAGGTGCTGTTGCTGCCCAAGGACGAAGCGGACGAACGCAATGCCATCTTGGAGGTGCGTGCGGGTACCGGCGGCGACGAGGCGGCCCTTTTTGCGGCGGATCTGATGCGCATGTACCAGCGCTTTGCCGAAAGCAATAAGTGGAAGTTCGAGATATTAGAGATGAACGAAACCGGAATCGGCGGCTACAAGGAAGCGGTGGCCGAAATCACCGGGCGCGGCGTGTTCGCCAAGTTGAAGTTTGAAAGTGGCGTCCACCGGGTGCAGCGCGTGCCGGAGACGGAATCGGGGGGGCGTATTCATACGTCTGCGGCCACCGTCGCGGTGCTGCCCGAAGCGCAAGACGTCGACGTTCAGGTGCGCACCGAAGATTTGCGCATCGATACCTATCGCGCCCAGGGTGCGGGCGGCCAACACGTCAACACCACCGACAGTGCGGTGCGCATCGTGCACGTGCCGTCGGGAATCGTGGTGCAGTGCCAAGACGGTCGTTCGCAGCACAAGAACAAAGAAAAGGCGATGACCATGTTGCGCGCCAAGCTATACGACCATCAGCGTCAAGAGCTGGACCGCGAACGGGCGGCATCGCGCAAGGGCCAAGTGGGGTCGGGTGATCGTTCGGAACGCATTCGTACCTATAACTTCCCCCAAGGCCGGGTGACAGATCACCGCATCAACTTAACCCTGCACAAGCTTGATCGTGTGCTCGAAGGCGACCTGGATGAATTGGTGGACGCCCTATCGAGCGAGGACCAGGCGCGCCGCCTTGGGGAACTGGGCTAATGCATTCAGGCTCACCCGTTTCCGTAGACGGAGCCTTTCAAGACGCCATGAAACGCTTTCAGGCCGCCGGGGTCGACAGTGCACGCATCGACGCGCGGTTACTGTTGGGCTTTGTCTTGGGCGGCGGTGCGGAACAGGTTCTGGCCCAAAGCGGCCGCGATTTGACCGAGGCTGAGGCCGGGCAGATGGAAACCCTGGTGCAACGTCGCGAAGCCCGCGAACCGATCAGCCACATTCTGGGTACGCGCGAATTTTGGTCGTTGCCGTTTAAGGTGACGGCGGCAACCTTAACGCCGCGTCCTGATACAGAAACGATTGTAGAGGCCGCCCTTGAGGGTATTGCCGAGCCGCCCCAGCGCGTGCTGGATCTCGGCACCGGGTCTGGGTGTATTTTATTGGCGTTACTCAGCGAATGGAAAGACGCCGAAGGCCTCGGTGTGGACGCTAGCCTTGAGGCCCTGAACGTCGCTAAAGAAAATGCGACCACTTTGGGTTTTGCCAAGCGCGCGCGGTTTGTACTGGGCGACTGGAATCAGGCGCATTGGACGCGCGACCTTGGCGGTCCGTTCGATGTGGTGGTGTCGAATCCCCCCTATATTTTAGACGGCGATGTTGCCAAACTGGATGCGGACGTGCGCGATTTTGAACCCAGACGTGCGCTGGTGGGCGGTGCGGATGGATTGGGCGCCTATCGCGCCATCATAAAGGGCTTACCGGAGCTTCTAATGCCGGGTGGCTTGGTGGTCTTCGAAGTCGGCGTAAATCAGGCCGAGGATGTAGCTAACTTATTGATGGAAAGAAATTTTTCACGTATTGAGCAGCGCCGGGACTTGGCCGGTATTCAGCGGGCCGTAATGGCGCGGCAAACGTAAGACACGACAGCCGACAAAATGTGAATAAATTTCGGCAAAAATGAGCAGCCTTCAAATAAAGTGTTGGAATGCCGCCACAATCAGACTAGGGTTATCACGAACGGGCGGCCTTTGGGCCGCGGGGGATAGCGCCCTGGACCGGATCTAGACGTTAGGTCCATATTTAACCAGACGCGTCGAAATCCCAATCATCCCTTTCAACCCTACCGAAAGAACCCACGCACAGCTTCGTGGAAAATTGTTTTCGGTGCGCGTTACCGGGCTTTAGCTCGGGTGGGCTTCGCAAGCTGTACTTTATCGAACAACAAAAAATGGTCTCATGAAACCAAATCCTAATCAACGACGATCACGCGGGCGCAGCGGTTCTGGCAACAGTGGCGGCGGTAACAATAGTGGGCGTCGCGGCGGCCGGAACCAAAACTTTGAGAGCAACGGTCCCGAGGTTAAGGTCCGTGGTTCTGCTCAACAGGTTCTGGATAAGTACCTGCAGCTTGCCCGCGATGCCCAGTCCAGCGGCGACCGCGTGAAGGCGGAAGGCTACCTGCAATACGCGGAGCATTACTTTCGCATCGTCAACGAGGCGCAGGAAAATGCTGCCGCTAAAACTTCTGCCGCGCAGGCTAATGAGAAAATGGCTCCGCGCCCTGTCGAACAAGCGTCTGAGGCCTCTTCCGCTAAAGATGAAACACGTGCGCCCCGTCCACCACGTGCACCGCGTCGCCCCCGTCGCAACGACAAGACCAGCGACACTGGCGGCGACGGCGCGGCGACGGCTAAGAACGAAGCAACGCTGGCCGCCGAAGCGGCATCGGCCAATGCGGGCAAAGGTGAAGCCACGGTGGAAAACACCGTTCCGGCTTCTGTGCCCAATGATGAAGCCGAGGATACCGCCAACGTTGGTGAGTGATCCTTGGTTTAATCTCTTTAAAAGAGGCCTCGTTTCAAGCGGGGCCTTTTTTGCGTCTTAGTCGAGAACTTCAACAGCGTCGCCCGGCTGGATGGGGCCACCGTTTATAACCTCTGCATAGACGCCAAGCTGGGTGTGGCCGAAATTGTCTTTCAGGGCGCGCACCATCTGGATGTCTGCGGACCCGGTGCTTGGGTTCACGTGGGTGGCCTTACAGCGCCCGGTAATTTGCGTCACTTTGAGTTCAGCCTTGCCGATGCGCACGCGTTTTTCGGGCCACGCCATTTCCGCCCAAGCGTCCAGACCTTCAACGAGGAAATTCATGCGAAAGCGTAGCGGGTCAAGGTCCTGGCCTAAGGCCGTTCCCAGGGCGCGCAGGCTGTTCATATTCAAGATCGACACCGGCCCTACCTGAGCGTCGAAGTACCCAAGGCTATCGGCCTCGACCAAGGCGGGTTTGTCGGCGGCGCTTAGGCCTAAGTGGCTTGCCACGGCCTCTTCAATGGCGGCTCGGCCTTCAGGTGCCGCTAGGTTACCCTCGGCTTTTAAGCCGTTTGGTCCTGTTAAGCTAAATTGGCCACTGATCTGATCGAATTGACAGCGGAGTTCGGCCAGCCCGTGTTCGCGCACCAGAACGTAAAAGTGTGCTTTCGAAGCCCATGCGCCACCCGCCGTTGCGTCGCCATCCGGCCGGGCAAGCGCCCAGCGGCGGTCATGGGGCAATCCTATTCCTGGGTTCAGCACGGCGCGGTCAAGGCGCTCGCCGCTTAGGCTTTTCACCGGATAACGCCAAATTTCATGCAGCTTCATGGTAACTCCCAAACAATTCACGCTCACCAGCGACTTGCGGCATTAGAATACCAGACCATATCTTTTTCAATGGTAACGTGAGTATTGAATGTGTGTTGAGTTAAGGTGACGAATGGATATCGAGAAATTTTCCGAACGCTCTAAGGGCTTTTTGCAAACGGCACAGAGCCTTGCGACGCGTGAACAGCATCAACAGATGAGCGCCCTGCACCTTTTGAAAGTCCTTTTGGAGGACAAGGAAGGCCTGTGCGCGAACTTGATCAACACAGCCGGAGGCGATGGGACGAAGGCCCTTGCAGACACCAACACGGCCCTTGGCAAACTGCCCAAAGTGCAAGGGTCGGGTGCGGGCCAAGTGTTTGTGTCGGGCGACTTAAATCAGGTTCTCGCCAACGCCGAACAACTGGCCGAAAAGGCGGGCGACAGCTTCGTCACCGTGGAGCGGTTGTTGCTGGCCTTGGCCCTGGCCGCAGGGACCGAATGCGGACGCATCCTGAAAGACGCGGGCGTCACACCGCAAAGCTTGAACGCGGCGGTCGAAGACCTGCGCAAGGGGCGCACCGCCGATAGCGCCAATGCCGAAGACCAATACGATGCGCTGAAGAAATACACCCGCGACTTAACCGCCGCCGCCGCCGAAGGCAAGATTGACCCGGTCATCGGTCGTGACGAAGAAATTCGCCGCACCATCCAAGTGCTCAGCCGCCGCACCAAAAACAACCCGGTGCTGATCGGCGAACCCGGTGTGGGTAAGACCGCCATCGTCGAAGGCTTGGCCAACCGCATCGTCAGCGGCGACGTCCCGGAAAACCTCAAAACCAAAAAATTGTTGGTGCTGGACTTGGGCGCACTGGTGGCCGGGGCCAAGTTCAGGGGTGAGTTTGAGGAACGCTTAAAAGCCGTGCTCAAAGACGTAGAGGCCGCCGAGGGGCAGGTGATCTTGTTCATCGACGAGATGCACACCCTGGTCGGTGCCGGTGCCGCCGAAGGCTCCATGGACGCGTCCAACCTGATCAAGCCCGCCTTGGCGCGTGGTGAGTTGCACTGCGTCGGGGCCACCACCTTGGATGAATACCGAAAGCGGGTGGAAAAGGACGCGGCGCTGGCGCGGCGTTTCCAGCCTGTATTCGTATCGGAACCGACCGTGGAAGACACCATTTCGATCTTGCGCGGCATCAAGGAAAAGTACGAACTGCACCACGGCGTGCGCATCCATGACGGCGCACTGATTGCCGCCGCGACACTGTCCAATCGCTACATCACCGACCGTTTTTTGCCCGACAAAGCCATTGATCTGATGGACGAGGCCGGGTCCCGTGTGCGTATGCAGGTCGATTCCAAGCCCGAAGAATTGGACGAACTGGACCGCAAAGTCATCCAGCTCAAGATCGAACGCGAAGCCTTGAAAAAGGAAAACGACGCCGGATCACTTGAACGCTTAAAAACCATCGAAGGCGAGCTCGGAGACTTAGAGACAAAGGCCGACGCGCTCACGCTGGAATGGGAAAGCGAGAAAAACGCCCTGGCCGGGACGACGCGCATCAAGGAGAAGCTGGACCTCGCGCGCGTAGAACTGGACAAGGCCATGCGCGAAAGCCGCTATGAAGACGTGGGCAAGCTGCAATATGAACGCATCCCGCAGCTTGAATCCCAACTGGCCGAGGCGGAAGAAAACGACAGCCACCGCATGGTCGAAGAGGCCGTGACCGAGGCCCACATCGCGGGCGTGGTGTCACGCTGGACCGGCGTTCCGGTGGACAAAATGTTGGAATCCGAACGCGACAAGTTGGTGCATATGGAAGACGCCTTGCGCGGTCGCGTGGTCGGCCAGGAAGAAGCGCTTACCGCCGTGGCCAATGCGGTGCGCCGCGCACGGGCCGGACTGCAAGACCAAAACCGCCCCATCGGTTCGTTCCTGTTTTTAGGCCCCACCGGGGTGGGCAAGACCGAGCTGACCAAGGCGCTGGCCGAATTCATGTTCGACGACGATAGCGCGTTGCTGCGCATCGATATGTCGGAATACATGGAAAAGCACGCGGTGGCGCGGCTGATCGGCGCACCGCCGGGCTACGTCGGCTATGATGAAGGCGGCGCACTCACCGAAGCCGTGCGCCGTCGCCCGTACCAGGTGATCTTGTTCGACGAAGTGGAAAAAGCGCACCCGGATGTGTTCAACGTCTTGCTGCAAGTGCTCGACGACGGCCGTCTCACCGATGGCCAAGGCCGCACGGTGGACTTTCGCAATGCGCTGATCGTGCTGACTTCGAATTTGGGCGGCGATATTTTGGCGGCTCAAGAAGACGGCCACGATTCCGGCGAAGTGCGCGAACAAGTGATGGAGGTGGTGCGCGGTGCGTTCCGCCCCGAATTCATCAACCGCCTGGACGAAGTGATCTTGTTCCACCGCCTGTTCCGCGATCACATGGCGGGCATCGTCGATATCCAACTGGCACGACTGTTGACCTTGTTGGATGATCGTAAAATCACCATGACCCTGGACGACCAAGCCCACGCCTGGCTGGCCGATAAGGGTTACGATCCGGTCTACGGCGCCCGCCCCCTCAAGCGCGTCATCCAGCGCGCCTTGCAAAACCCGCTGGCGGGGCTGATCTTGGAAGGCAAAATCAAAGACGGCGACACGGTGACGGTGTCGGCCGGCAAGGAAAACCTCACCATCAATGGCGAGGACGTGCTGGGCTGGGCGGCTTAGGGCATGGCGTTGCAGCGCGCAATAATGAGCTTCAAAAACCCCTGGCTCGTTTTTGCCGGGGGCTTGAGCTTTGTTGCGTCCATGCTTCATGTGGCCGTTATCATCGGTGGATCGGATTGGTACCTGTTTTTTGGTGCCGGTGAAAAGATGGCGAAAATGGCCGCGCAAGGGTCGTTGTATCCGGCTGTTGTGACCAGCGGCATTGCTGGGGCTCTGTTCATCTGGGGCTTGTATGCATTGTCAGGGGCCGGACATGTGCGGCCCTTGCCCTTTCTAAAGCTGGGCCTGATATTCATCACCGCCATTTACACCCTGCGCGGCGTTCTGCCTTTCTCGGCCATGTTAGTCTTGCCGGAGCTGATAACACCCTTCACGATCTGGAGTTCATTGGTGTGTTGCGTGTATGCCCTGGCGTATGGAGTAGGCACGTACATCTTTGTCCGGCAACACGCAGGGACGCAAGAATGCGCATAAAATTGACGATGACCTTGCTGGTGCTTCTCGCGGCGGCTCAGCCCGCCTGGGCCGGGGAGGCCGACGTCATAGACGCACGGGTCAGCCCATCATCCGGCGGCACCTACCGCTTCGACGTCACCGTCGCCCACGCCGACGCAGGCTGGGAGCACTACGCCGACGCGTTTGAAATCCTGTCCCTAGACGGAACGGTCCTAGGCACACGGGTTCTGGCCCACCCCCATGAGACAGAGCAACCCTTCACCCGATCACTGGGCAACGTCCATATTCCACAAGGCACACAAGAGGTCATCGTCCGCGCCCACGACAAGGTTCACGGCCTCGGCGGCAAGACGATGCGAATCTCGCTGCCTTAAACGACACAGCCACCGTCATACCCGCGCCCCCACCGTCATTCCCGCGAAAGCGGGAATCCAGGGCCGCCCGTACTGAAACGCAAAACTCACAGCACCATACCCACGCCGCTAGGCCCCCGCCTTCGCGGGGGAGACGGTCTGTATTGTAGCTACCGCCCCGTGTTGCATCCTCGGTATTCGAGATAAATTTGTATTGTGTCCCCGAATTCGTCCCCGAATTTCGTCCGTGTCCCCGAATTCGTCCCCGAATTTCGTCCGTGTCCCCGAATTTCGTCCCCGAATTTCCTGAATTTCGGGGACACAATACGAGGGAATTTCGGGGAGAATTTCGGGGACACAATACGATATTCGACCGCAACACCCCCCCTAACCCAACACCCCCCAAACCGCCGCCAAGAATGCCTCTTGCGCCTCCGCGTGGACCCAATGTCCGGCACCGGGGATGGGGGTGAGGATTGCGCTTGGGAACAGGCGGTGGATTTCGGCGGTGTGGTGGGGTTGGACGTAGGTTGAGTTTGCGCCGGTGATAAACGTGGTGGGGCCTTTATAGCTGTGGCCGGGGGCGAAGGTGGGGAAGCCGTGGATGGTGTTCATGTGTGCGTCCAGGGCGGATAAGTTCAGCCGCCACGCAAATGTATCGTCTGCGCGCACCAGATTTTGCAGCAAGAATTGGCGCACGCCCACATCCTTAATCACGGGGGCCAGGTGCGCTTCCACGTCTTTGCGGCTTTGGCTGGCGGCCAGTGGCACGGCCATCATGGCTTTGATGAAATCATGCAGACTGCTTGAGTTGGAGGCAGGGGCAATGTCCACGACCACCAAACGCTCCACCAATTCAGCATGTTTAAGTGCTAACGTCATAGCGGTCTTGCCGCCCATGGAATGGCCGATGACGGTGCACGGGGCTAAGGCATGGCGGTGGATGAACGCGGCCACGTCGGCGGCCAGAGCCTCGTAACCGACATCGTCGTCCCAAGGCGACTCGCCGTGATTGCGCAGGTCCAAGGCGAACACCCGGTGCCGGGCGGACAGGGCTTTCGCCACCGCGCCCCAATTGCGCTTGGACCCGAACAGGCCGTGCAAAATAATGATCGGTGTGCCGGTGCCTAACTCTACGTGGGAAAGGTCGATGGTCACGCGGACCTAGCGTTGCGCCAGTTGCGGGGCGGCGACGTCTAGGGACGCCCACTGGGCATCAAGGAGGTCTCGCGCGGTGGCGAAGCTTGCCAGTTCTTGGCCCTTTAGCTTTTTACCCGACGGCATCTTGACGCGCATGGGGTTCACTTGGCGTTTGTTGCGCAAGATTTCATAGTGCAGGTGCGGCCCGGTGGAGCGCCCAGTGGTGCCGACATAGCCGATCACTTGGCCCTGACGCACGCGCGCGCCCTTGGAGGTGCCGCGCTTGATGGACTTCATATGGGCGTAAGCGGTGGCATATTCGGAATTGTGCCGGATGCGCACGTAATTGCCGTACGCGCCGTTGCGTCCCGATGCTTCAACCGTGCCGTCGCCTGCGGCATAGATCGGTGTGCCGCGCGGGGCGGCAAAATCGGTACCCTTGTGCATCTTGTTGTAGCCCAAAATCGGATGCTTGCGCTTGCCAAAGGACGAACTGAGGCGCGCGCCGTCGATGGGGGTGCGCATCAAAGCCTTCTTCGCACTTTGGCCCTTGTCGTCGAAATAATCCCACGCGCCGGACGCCAACTGGTGCAGATAAATGGGCTTGCGCTGGCCCGATAAGGTCAACGTCGCGTACACAATGCGTCCGCTGTGAACCACTTGGCCGTCCGTGTCGAGCTTGCGTTCATACATGACCTCGAAGCGGTCGTTCTTGCGGATGTCACGTTGGAAATCGACGTCCCAAGAAAAAGCCCGCACCAGTTCGGCCATAACCCGGTGGGGAACGCCAGCCTCGGCACCGGCGGCGAACAGGCTGACGTCGATAACGCCCTCGGCCCGAGCGGCTTGGGTTTGTAATTCGCGTTCGATTTCGTGGGCTTTGAAACCGCCTTCGGGGGCCGGAGCCACCTGAACGCGGCGGGCGTAATCCAAAGGAATTTCAAAGCCGTCAAAGCGTTTGGGGGCGGCGAAGGCGACGTTAACGGTCTGGCCGACCTTCAAGTTGCGCGGATCAAAGATGCCTTTGAGCGCACGAATCGCTGCGTCCGCCGTTTGGGCGTCTACACCGGCGCGGTTCAGGATACGGCCCAGCGTGTCGCCGGACTTAACCGCATAGGGCTTTTGATATGACAGCGCAGCCAAGGGGGCCTCGCCCGCCGGGGCCGAACCCGTCGCCGTAGGACGGCCAGCGTTCAAGGACGCCAACGCCGTCGCGGTTGACGGGTTGCCGATAGACATGGGCGCCATGCTCATCATAGGAGCACCGTTGGGTGCAGGCACGGCAGCTTCGCCACTGGTCATTTCAAGCACCAATGCAGCGCCAGCAATCAGCGACACCGCAACGGCCATTCCTCTTACTATCATGCGCGCATAAATCCTCTCAAAAGAGCATGGCTCTTATCGGCACTCTACCTATCGGAACGTACGACCATGCGCAGGGTGCAGAGCACGTATGCATTTACCTACTCATGTGTGTCCTTCGGCGACAGGTAATGCCAAAATTCGTCTGGAAAATCAAGAATAACCGCCAATTTCTTAAAAGTTGGTTGAACATGACATTTTTATGAATAAAGGGTTTGACACAGACCTCAGGTCGGCCTAAAACCCGGCCTGTCGCAACGAACAACTGGTTCGGAACTTTTCGAGCTTGGCGTTTGTTGCGGTTTTTTGTCCCCGGTTTTTTGGGGGTGATGTGTTCTTTTACATTGTTGATGTTTTGGAAGAGATGCGCAGGCGGCGGTCATTGGGTTTGAGCCCAATTACCGGAACTGTTCGTAAGACTGGTTGGTCTGTGTATCGTTAATATGTATGACGTAATTTATTACGTTCTATATGTGACGTTTGTGCAGTCAATTTTAATGATTATGAGCAGGTCTGTTTTGTGGATGCCCTTTATGGTTCGCCATTTGGGGTGTCGCATAAAGTCAACTTGAGAGTTTGATCCTGGCTCAGAACGAACGCTGGCGGCATGCCTAACACATGCAAGTCGAACGAGAACGCTCCTTCGGGAGTTAGTAGAGTGGCGCACGGGTGAGTAACGCGTGGGAACCTACCAAGCAGTACGGGATAACCTTTGGAAACGAAGGCTAATACCGCATACGCCCTTCGGGGGAAAGATTTATCGCTGTTTGATGGTCCCGCGTCTGATTAGCTAGTTGGTAAGGTAACGGCTTACCAAGGCTTCGATCAGTAGCTGGTCTGAGAGGATGATCAGCCACACTGGAACTGAGACACGGTCCAGACTCCTACGGGAGGCAGCAGTGGGGAATATTGGACAATGGGCGCAAGCCTGATCCAGCAATGCCGCGTGAGTGAA
>Ga0316204_10001623_pt1 | contig 58567 bp, 57 predicted proteins | sample 6monrhotite_MG_2_FD_205661 | JGI IMG/M metagenome (GOLD analysis project Ga0316204, IMG submission 205661) | Microbial mat bacterial communities from mineral coupon in-situ incubated in ocean water Damariscotta River, Maine, United States -... | ecosystem: Environmental > Aquatic > Marine >...
GCTGCCTATAAACTTGTGTATTTTCTATAACTCGCTGGACATAGCTTTGAGTTTCACTAAATGGTATATTCTCAATCCACTCTAGGACATCGTCGTCATTACGCATTTTCCTAGGATCACCGTGTGCGCGAACCCATTTGCGAACATTACCCATACCGCCATTATAGGCCGCAATAGCCATAATATACGAACCATCAAACATCTTAACTAACGATTGTAGGTAGTAACTTCCCAGTGTAACGTTATATTGTGCTTTGTTGGTAAGGTTATCTTTACGGTATCTAATTTTTAATTTTCGTGCGGTTTCTTTGGCCGTTGCGGGCATAAGTTGCATAAGGCCTAATGCACCAGCGTGACTTCGCGCGTGTTGCTCAAACATGCTTTCTTGAAGTGTTATGGCATGAATAAGTGCTTTTTCAGGCTTGGTAATTGTTCTTCCGTGAACATCTTTCATATTTTTGAGGTGCGGATATAGTAAGTCTGCAAAAACGGGGCCATGGTTACGAATTGCTTGTCGTGCAGCTATAATGCCGTAATCAGGTCGCTTCAAAGAGGGGCCTAACAATGATATGAGGCGTTTTTCTCCGTCGCTAGACGACATTTTGACCGCATGTTTAATAAACTTTCTAGCTTGTCTATGTTGTCCTAAACGGCGCAATAAAACGGTTGCCTTCGCTAAGTCATTACTGCGGAATTTAGAAGTATCTTGATTGGTTGGAGTGGGGGGAGCCGGAATGAAAAGCTTTTTATTACCTAAACGTTGCCCAGCTAACTGGCCATAAAAACTAGAGAATTGCTTGGCAGATTTTTGATACCATATATTGGCATCTTTTTTACGGTTTAATTTTTCTGCTGATCGTCCTGCCCAGTAAGATGCGCGGCCAAGACTAACTGGGGTTGTAACATTGTTATATAATGTAGAAAAATGTTCTAAGGCAAGTGTGTGCTTGTTATGATATTCATAAGCAATCCACCCTGCTAACCATTCACTTTCAGCAAATCCAGTAATTTGCTTGGTAGAAAAATGGTGCTTGCTTGCTAGGCGGTATGCCAAATTATAGCGTTTCATATCGACTAGCTTATGTATATATTTTTTCTTAATTTTACGCCATTTTTGAGGGTATTCAAGTGTGTTAGGTAGTTGATCTAGCAGGTCAATTACGCCATTGGTTTTTTTGCGACGATCCCTCCAGCGTATGCGGTCATATAGAAGTCCTTCATTGTTCTTTAGGCTTCTTGGTATCAGGCTTATTTTGCTATCAAGGCCGCTACTGCTGCGTTGTAAGCCAATGCGTGCTGAAAAAAGATGTTGATATTTTTCAGGCAAGAAAGAAAACATGCGTGAAGCTTCTTGGGTTTTTCCTGACCACAATAATGTACTTGTTCTTTTGATGTGGTCATTGCGTTGTAAATGATTGCGGTGCTGACTAAGGAAGGATTGTCGTTCTGTATGGGTAAAAGAGCCAGTAATCCATGACTGACGTAATAATTCGGTAGCAAATTGACGGTGGGAAGTGGATATTTTTCCTCCAGCCAAAATTTGTTCAGCCAGTAAACGTTTTGCCGCGGGCGTTATCGGAGTGCGAAAAGGTTTTTTGGTGTCGTTAAACTTACTAAACCATCCTAATATAGTTTTTCGGCCGCTTTTGGGGGTTAATGCACGTTCGGCCGCAGTAAAAAGTTTATGACTATCTGGCCAGTGTTGGTGTGTTTCTATAAAGCGAGCAATATCACTGAACTTACTGAATTTTGAACCTTTGGTAAATTGCAGCCAAAGAAAATAATCTTTTACTATAGGGTGTTTAGAGCGTTTTGCATGAAGAGAGACATCCTTCCATCTCTTACGTTGTCCCCAATAAACAGCATTGCGTGCATGGTTAATGTCTGTTCGTGAAAATGACGGAATGGGCAAGGATGAATTCGCATGTAAAGGCGAAGGAGTGACGTGTAGTGTGATGGAGAGTAAGCCAGCCAATAAAAGAAATAATAATTTTATTTTTGACAATATAAAACTCCGCTCAAAACATTCGTAATGGTAAGAAATACAATAGTTATTGGTAATATTGCAGATAAATCTGCTTTATTCCTACTAAACCCCTTTATAGGTTATAGCCTGCTTCTTATAAAATCGCTACAGTAAGGTTGGAAAATTTTTTTGAATGCAGTATATAGTATTCTCTTTTTTCTTTTATGCATCATCGGTTATAGAAAACTAGGGTGCTCTATATGTAAACTAACGTAGTTTTTTGCTTTTTTGTGGATTAAGGAAAAGCAGGGTGCCAAAAGAATAATTGAGAATAAACGAACTACATAATATGCTAACGCATGCATATAGATAAAAGATCTAATAAAATTATTAATGAAAATATTAGATATAAATTAAAAAAATATACTGATTTCTTGCATCTAAATTATATTAATTGATGCATAAAAGTGGCGGTATAACAAGGGTTTAAATTATGAAACAGTTTACAGGTTCTTTTACTGCATTGATTACTCCGTTTAAAGACGGTCTAGTAGATGAACAGTTGTTTGTTGAATTGATTGAGCGGCAAATTAAAGCAGGAACCCACGGTCTTGTGCCGACGGGGACAACTGGAGAGTCGCCAACATTAAATTATGAAGAACATGGTCGCGTTACTGAAATCTGTGTTAAGGCAGTTGCTGGGCGGGCGGATGTAATGGCTGGTACTGGTTCTAACTCCACGTTAGAGGCTATTACTATGACTCAACACGCACAAAAGGTTGGTGCGGATGCGGCATTAATTATGACCCCTTATTATAATAAGCCAACCCAGGAAGGTATTTTTCAGCATTTTAAGGCTATTCATGATGTAACGGAAATACCAATCTTCCTTTATAATATTCCCGGCCGTAGTATTGTCGATATTACGGATGAGACACTTGTTCGTTTGGCAGAATTGGAGCGTATTGTAGGCATAAAAGATGCCACAGGGGATTTGAGTCGTCCGGCTAGTTTAAAGAAAGAGCTGGGGGATCGCTTTATTCAGCTTTCAGGAGAAGATGAGAGCGCGGTAGAGTTTAATGAGTTAGGCGGCTTGGGTTGTATTTCGGTAACGGCAAATATAGTTCCTGAGATGTGTGCAAAAATGCATGAGTTATGTTTGAGTGGAGACTTTTCTGCGGCTAAAACTATTCAGAATAAAATAATGGATCTCCATAAGGCTATGTTTTGTGAAACAAGCCCAATTCCAGTGAAATATGCTGCATCATTAATGGGGTTATGTAGTGATGAAATGCGCTTGCCTCTGGTTTCTCCTGCGGAAAAAAGTCAATTAAAAATACGTGCTGCATTAAAAGCATTAGAACTGGTGTAGGTGGGGTGGTAAGCAAAAATTTTGTAATAATACGCTATATATTTTTACTAATGTTCTTGTTGCTAATATTCCGACCTGCAGCTGTGGAAGCTTCGTGTGGATCATCAGTATTGAAAACAGTAATTCCTGAAACTTTGATGTATTATTCAAAGAGTAAGGCTATTTTTGTTGGAAAAATAATAGAGGAAAGACCTGCGGTTAAAAAGGAAGATGTCCCTTGGAAGCCTCGAACTTATGTATTTCAGGTAGGTAAGGTCTGGATGGGAGATTTGCCGAGTATTATAGAGCGAAAAAGTGCGAATAAAACTGTTGGTAAAGACTACCTAGTTTATATTAGTCCGCAATCAAATTTTACTGGTTCTGATTGTACCCCTTCCGGCGGAATTAGGTCGCTAGAAAATGTTGGTTGGGAGGAGTGGGCTTCCATATATATACTGACAATATTACCTAAATTTGTATGGCAGGCCGTGTGGTTATCGTTTGTTCCATTGTTGTTTATATTGTTTTTGCGTCGTATGTATCGGGCTATTTTCCTTAAATATGGAGTGCCTCAAAAATCATGGCAGGGGGGGTGCTATACAATCGTTGCTCTAATGTTTTCAGGACTAGTTTTTGGCGTGTTATTTTTTATACTAGTTGGATTGGCTCGCATGGGTGGGGCTTACAATTATGCGCCAATGTTTTTGAATCCGGTTTTAATATTAATAATCACATTATTACCACTATTTGTGCTGTATATCTTTATAAGAGAGATGTATAGATATATTCAACAACGTAAAGAGAATTGAAGAAAATAGTCATGGGTGGAAAAAAGAAAGCAAAAGAACCTTCTAGAATTGTAGCGCAGAATAGGCGTGCGCGGCACGATTATGAGATTATTGAAGAGATAGAAGCCGGCGTGATTCTTTTAGGAACAGAAGTTAAGTCCATGCGAGAGGGAACGGTTAACTTGGCAGATAGCCATGCTGATATTCAAGGAGAGGATATTGTTTTGGTTAATGCTTATATTGCGCCTTATAAGCAAGCTAGCGAAAAGCTTAATCATGAACCAAACAGGCCGCGAAAACTATTGCTGCACCGTAGGGAGATTATTAAATTAATTGGTAAGGTGCAGAAAAAGGGATTTACTTTGATTGCTCTTGATATTCATTGGAACAATAAAGGTAAAGCTAAAATAAAACTGGGGCTATGTCGTGGTAAAAGCAAATATGACAAGCGTCAGAGTGAGAAAGAGCGTGATTGGAAAATGCAAAAAGCTCGCGTGGTTCGTGGAGAGGACTAAAAACACTATATGATTCACGACAATATAATGTTATGTTATTTCGTGAATATTATGAAATTTAATTGATAGCTACATTATTATGACAACTAAACTTACAGCAGATGATATTACGCTCCAAACATTTCGTCATGGGGAAGGGGATACTTCACTGTGGGAGCAATATGCTAAATTACGATTTGAAATGTTTTCTAAGCATAAAGTGGTTAGTAAATATTCTGGTGAGTTAAATGATTTAGATAAGCACCCTAGCACAAGACATATAATGGCCATTGCAGGAGAGGGAGAAGATCGCAAGGTTGTTGGTGGTGCGCGCTTATTAGTTCATGAACCTGAAGGCCCTGATATCACGCTTCCTATAGAGCCTGCTTCAGGAAAAACAATGGAAGAAATAATGCCTCATATTCCTGATATTAAAGATCATGCATATGGAGAAGGGGGCGGTATATTTGTTGGGGACGAGGCGAAAGGGCTTGGCTTAGGTAAGGCAATTGCAAGGGAGCGTTTCGAAGTTGCAAACAGAGAAGGGATCCCATTAACTGTAGTTTTATCTGTTCCTGCTAGCGTAGAGTTAAGTCAGGGAGCTGCTATCGCATCTGATAGGGCTGTGGCTGTGAGGGATGATGTTACAATTCGCCGAGGTGATAAGGTGTTGGATCGAGTGGTGAATATGACATCAAGTGATTTGAATTTACCGCCAATGTCACCGGAAATGGAGCAATCAGGAATGAGTGGGCCGGTCTGTAAGTTAACTTTAACAAAGGCGCCGCAGTCAAACACGGCAATATCACCTGATGGAAAAGAAGAAGGTAAGGGTCGGGAGTAATGCCATTTGTTAAGAAGTTGGTGCGTGAAAAGGCTGGTAATATATTTTTAGTACAAGGACTTGAGTACGGAGAATTATGCTATTGTTATGTGCTGGTTGATAGTAACAAGGTTGCAGGATTTGCAAAGTTATCTGCCGGAGATAATGTAGATATAAGTAAGTTTGGTAAGGTGATTAAGAGTGGCTATGACGAGCCAACTGCGGACATCAAGGCAGAAATGGAGCAAGAATATGGCTTCGTGGAATAGTGGTTGAATAAAAATATTATGAAAGACAAAAAGCCATTTTGGCAAACGACATCATTAGAAGATATGACCCATGAGCAGTGGGAAAGTCTGTGTGATGGTTGTGGGTTGTGTTGTCTTCATCGTTTGGAAGATGAAGAGAGCGGAGCTATGGTTCTTACCAATATTGCGTGTCAGTTCTTAGATTTAAAAACTTGTCAATGTTCAGATTATTGCAATCGAAAAACTAATATGTCTAACTGTTTAACTGTTACGCCTAAAAACATCAAAGAATATAGCTGGTTGCCAGTTACTTGTGCTTATAGGTTGATTGCAGAAGGTGATGATTTGGAAGAGTGGCATCCGCTAATATCTGGTGATAAAAACACAGTGCACAAGGCAGAAATATCAATGAGGGGTGAGTTGGTTTCTGAAAAAGATGTGGATGATATTGAAAAAGAAGGTGTTGCTTGGTTTAACGAGCAAATGGGGTATGAGGCTCTAATTCTTGATCGTGATGAGTCAAACTAAAAATCATTGAATAAATATCACACTTGCGATAGAATCATTGTGACTTTTGTATTATTTTATTGTCTAAATTTAGCTTAAAGTAATTTCAACAAGTTATGCCATAACAGTCTTGTTATGGTTGTTTTGTTCTTTGTTCTTATACTATACGAGGAATTCTTTCTCGTTTTTACTATCTTTTAAGGAGATTAATTATATGAGTAGAATCATAGATGTACGTGCGCGTCAAATTTCTGACAGTCGTGGCAACCCAACCGTTGAAGCAGAAGTAACGCTTTCAGATGGTGCCCTTGCTATTGCTTCTGTTCCATCTGGCGCATCAACAGGTTCTCGTGAAGCAGTTGAGTTACGAGATACTGATGGTCGCAATGTTTCAAAAGCTGTTGCTAATATCAAAGGGCCAATTCAAGAAGCATTGCGTGGACAAAATGCTACTGAACAGGCCGAAATTGATAGAATTATGACGGATCTGGATGGTACAAATAATTTGTCAAATCTAGGTGCTAATGCAACACTAGCAGTATCTTGGGCTATTGCACGCGCTGCTTCTAAATCGGAAAATGCAACACTTCATGAGCATCTGTATCGGTTATTTACAGGTCATGATTTTTGTATGAGTAATGGTGATGAAGATGAGTTTGCCTCGCTTGCTATGCCTGTACCGTTAATGAATGTTATTAATGGTGGAGAGCATGCAAACAATGGACTTGACCCTCAGGAGTTAATGATTGTTCCAGCAGGTTTTTCAAGTTTTAGCGAAGCATTTTGGGCCGGAACAGAAGTGTTTCATCGTCTAAAAGGTCTCATTAAAGCGCGAGGATGGTCAACGGCAGTAGGTGATGAAGGCGGTTTTGCTCCAATGGAACTAAGCTCAACATCAGCTGGACTTGACTTGATTATGGAAGCTGTTGGACGTGCAGGATATGGTGACAAGTTTTTGCTTGCACTAGATATTGCCGCATCTGAGCTTTATCGTGATAATAAATATCATGTAGGCGGTCACGAACTCTCAACAGAGGAAATGATTGATTGGCAAGTACGTTTAGCAGAGCAGTACCCCATTGTTTCTATTGAGGATGGTCTTGATGAAAATGATTGGGACGGCTGGGCAATAATGACGAAAGAGTTAGGTGATAAAATGCAGTTGGTAGGTGATGATTTGTTTGTAACACAGTCACTTTACTTGCAGCAGGGTATCAATAGCAAAGCGGCTAATGCAATTTTGATAAAACCAAATCAAAATGGTACAGTCTCAGGAACGTTAACAGCAATGAGATTAGCAAAAGAAAATGGTTTTGCTAGTGTCGTTTCTCATCGTTCTGGTGAAACTGAAGATGCTTCAATTTCAAGCCTTGCTGTTGCAACATCGTGTGGTCAGATTAAAACTGGTTCTTTATCTCGAACTGATAGAATGGCAAAATATAATCAACTACTTCGTATCGAAGAACAGTTGATGGGTAATGCAGTTTATCAAGGTCAGGATATGTTGGCTCAGTTTAATCAGAAAAGACGTGGCGTTTAACAAATGTCGTTATAAATATAATCATAAGTAGTACTTTTTGGGAGAGCAGCATTTTTGCACTCCCTTTTTTTTGTTCTAAAAATAGAATGAGTCGATTGTTAGCTACTATATATTAGTTTTTTGTGTTATTCTTAGGTTGGGTGATGGGAAGTTGGTAGAGAGTGTGAATGTGCTATTATAATAAAAACCAAGATCAACAGGGCTTTACGTTAATTGAAATATCAATATTATTAGTAATTATTGGCTTGATTATTGGTGGTATAATGGTGGGGCAGGTGCTGGTTCGTAATGCGCGTGTTCAGGCTGTTGCTGGGCAGTTAAGTCAATATCAGACTGCAATCAATAGTTTTTTAATTAAGTATGATGCTTTGCCCGGTGATATAGTCAATGCATATAATTATTGGGGAGCTGGCGAAGGTAGTTGTACTAATGCTCATAGTGACATTGGTGCCGGTGCAGGATGCAATGGCAATGGTGACGGCATTATTACTTATGCCGATGGAACTATTGGGCCAACAGCCGGAGAATCTTCTAGATTATGGCAGCATTTAGCATTAGCCAAAATGATCCCAGGTAGTTTTTCAGGAACTGATTTAGCGGATGTTCCGCAAGTGAAAGGCTTGAAGGATACTGGTATATCAATGCATTATCGTACTAGTGCAGGAATTAATACTAACATTTTAGAAGTTGCGGCGGCAGGTAATGGTGCTGTTTTTCCATCTCGGGTGTTATTTACGCCTGCTGAAGCATATAAAATTGATATTAAGATGGACGATGGTGTTCCTCATAAAGGTAGCCTTTATGGCTGGGGAGGGCGTATTACAGGTGGTGTGTCAACAGACTGTCTTTCTGGAGGGAATGTTTATGTTGGTCCTGAAACATCTACAAATGTCAGCTATGATATTGCAGTTGAAACGCCAGAGTGTAGGCTGCTTGCTAGATATAATTAAGCTACAAAAATTAAGAAAAAGAAGCCTCCTTATATGCCATGGCCGAATATAATGTATTATAAACAATAGCTTATATTCGAGGTAAAGAAGAGTTGCGTTGTGCGCAATCGGCACTACATTTGGCCCCGCCTTCAATGGTAGCATCCCAAGCTGATGTAAGAAATTTTGAGGCTGTTTTTGGTAATGATTCTGATATTTCTTTATATAAGGTGCCTGCTTGGTCAACCGCTTGCTGCAAGCTATCGGGAAAGTTATTAAATGCTATATTTTGTTGATTATTATGGCGTTCAGTAAAAATGCGATGTGTTTGTTTAACTCCTCCCATATTATTAAGTAAATTTCCATCTTCATGTGCTAAGGCCAATATGCGGTTGGGGGAGGGGTGTCCTGTTTTAATTTCTTTAGATAAGTCTTCAAAAATGTCATGCATGTCATCATATAATTGAGCTAAATAGGTCATTTTTGCTGTGTTGGGGTATAGATCTTTGAGATGTTCAAGTGTTAATCCACTCTCTATTGCATGCGCAGGGATAGGGTTCTGTTTTATCAAGTGGATAGGTGTTATGCCGGACAGAGATCCAAGCTGCATATTTTTTTCACTCATTTGTGTGCGTGTTTCAGGTGATTTATCGGAAAGATATTGAAGAGAAAGCTGTGAGCCTTGCTGTAATAAAACGGCTGCAAGGTTTGCAAATGAAACAGCGTCCTTTTCAGTTAGAAAGCCTGAATCAATAAATTTCTTCCCAAGGCGTTCTTCTTCTTCGGAAATGATGGGGCGGTTTTTAATAAAATCGCATGGTGTAGTGCCTAAATGTGTGTTTCCAGCTAGAGCAATGGCTTGAGGGGGAAGGTTATCGGCTCGATCATCAATATTATTAAGCGCTTCAATGCCGCTTTTTAACAACTTAATATCTTGCCAATGTCGACCAAATGCTTTGCATGCCTTAAAAATTGCATTAGTGGTGGAAATGTCTTTTGGCTGATTTATACCTTTCTCAGCGTCTCCAGAGTTATAGAACGCCATGCCCCATAATGCATATTTTACGGGGCGTGCTTTTCCGCTTGAGTTAATTAGATGCTCTACTAACTTTTGCATTATCTATAACGTGGTTCTATTTAGGCTGCTTGTGCTGTATCACTGTTAATTCCTAGCGTTTCCATGAGCTCCGTCCATTCGCGTTTAGACATGTTACTGTTTTCAAATGATATATTATCTCCAGCAAGCATTTTGCGCACTACTTCACGGCCTTTGCCGGAAATTTGAACGGCATTAAGGCGGTGGTCTACAAAGGCTTCATAAGCAAAGGGAACCCAGCGTGCAACAACATCAAGCATTGCATCGGCGTAAGCTCTAATTTCATATTGTGCATGAGTGTCTGCACGTAACCTTAAAAAATGCATTAGGTTATGTAGGTCAACTTTCCAATACCATTGCGTATAAGCATTGATAGGTAGGTTCATCCGTGCTAGTTCGCGGGCAACACCGGTGCGGTTTGGATCAAGTATATTACCGTCTCGGTCTTCGTTCATTAGTTCTTCATAATGGCCATAGCATCGGGCTGCATCATCTTTTAAAATGTCTAATACGCGAGCTGACTCATCGGCAGAAAGAGGAGTTTCTTCCAGCCTTCCTTGGTGGTTTTTGCTGGACTGAGGAGCAATATTTTCTGGGGAAGGAATGTAAAATTCTTTGTCTAATACAGAGTATCGTGCTGAATATTCATTAACATTGGCTGTACGATGGCGAATCCACTGTCGTGCAACAAACATTGGTAATTTGATATGAAATTTTATTTCGCACATTTCAAATGGAGTAGTATGCCAATGGCGCATAAGATAGTTGATAAGTCCTCTATCCTGATTGACTTGTTTTGTGCCTTTTCCGTAGGATACACGAGCGGCCTGTACAATAGATTGGTCACTTCCCATATAATCAACTACGCGAACAAAGCCGTGGTCTAGCACCGGAGTTGGAGTATAAAGTATTTCTTCTAAGGCTGGAACTGTAATGCGATGTGTGGAATGGGTGTCTTTACGGCTGGCTTCAATTTCAGCTAATTGTTCATTCGTTAGTGTCATCAGTTCTATATCTCCATGCTCTAAATCTCATAGTGCAGTTTTAGACGGCAGAAGCAGACTGTGCAAGGGATTTATATTTGGGATGTATAATTAGTATCGGTTAAGCATGAGTAAGGCACATTGATTTACGGCTTGTACTAAATTATATTTAGCTTCTTAAAAGGAGGTTATTGCTTAACTAAAGGGAGAAAAAGAGGAGAGCGCAGGAATTTTCGGTCGTAGTTATATTATATTCAGCACTGTAATCTGTGTTGGAAGATGCTGTAGTGCAGAGGGACCAGTGAAATGCCCAAATTTTCCCTTTAGCAGGGTAACCATCATCTATTTTTTTGTCAATCAGCCATGTCTCGCTACCAGTCAAGATGCGTCCTAATGTTTCCCATTCTGTGGTGCTGTACCGCCCGTAAACTATCATATTTTCATATCGATTTTGGAACCAGTTAGCATCACCCCAAACACCAGAAATGCTTTTAAATGAGAAACCAGAATTGGTAAGGCTAGATGAAGGAGAGTTGAAATTTTCTACAGCGTGATTACCTCCCCCAGGGCCGGATCTTCCTGAGAAACTACCTGCGATAAGCTCAGCATTTGCAAGATGTTGCCATGCTCTAAACGTCTCATGTAAAAAAGGAAGTCCACCGATTACTAAATTGCCATTACCATTGCATGTAGATGTGTTCCCTGTGCTGTCGACATTATAACAGTCGGCTCCAAGTCCATCGCCTCCATCAGCCGCGCCCCATATATCTGATGCATTGGGCATATCGCCTGGTAGAGCATCAAACTTTAATGTAAATGCGTTAATGGCTGATTGATAGGTTTGGTAGTCAGAAATTATAGCCTTAACGTTAGCAGAGCGGATGAGGGTTTTGCCAGTTATAATGCCGCCGATAACGAGCCCAATGATCACAAGGACAATAGACATTTCTACAAGCGTAAAGCCGGATGTTAAAAAGTGAGTTTTACACTGCATACGATGTTTCATAGCAAAAGTTCTAACTTTTAGAAAAGAGAAAGGCAATAAGAAAAAGCTAATATTAATATCATGAATTATATTTTTTTAATTTTAAATTAGAGCACTATTTTTGTTGCGGACGAAAATGATTTTTTAAAACTATTTCTTCCATTTATAGGATTTTGCATGCTACAATAAGGGTGTTCCTTGGAACTATGGCAATAAATGTTGTGTTGGAATAGACGTAATGGACCCGGGGGCGGTACCCGGCGGCTCCACCAAAAATATGTAATGGCAGAGTAGGGCATGTAATGATGCTTTGTGGCTATTAGGGTAAATATGGGGCCGAAATAGGATCGACATACGTGATAAAGGACATTATTTTGCTCGGTATGATACCACCGTGATGGATCACTAAAGATAAATGCAAACGATAATTATGCATTTGCTGATCTTAAAGCTGTTGCCTAACCCTTATTGGGGTGAAGCGTAAGTTTTAGATCGCGGGGCCGGCGGGGGGCCTAGCAACAGAACCTCCGTCACTAACCTTATGTTGTTTTTATAGTCGTTACTATAATGTCAGCAGAATATTAAGGGAGAGGGGATATTTCTTTTAGTCGAAAATTTTACTGGTCTTGTGTAAAAAAAGACGATAAAAGAAAAGAGTTATGCAAGATTATTTAGATTACGGAAAACTGATTGATGAAGCAATGCACCATGTGGTGCGTAAGACGTTGCAGCTTGTTGGCGAGCAGGGTCTTCCAAGCGATCATCATTTTTTTATTACATTTCAAACAAACTATCCAGGTGTGGCATTGTCTGAAGTGCTGCGCTCCCGCTATCCGGATGAGATGACAATAGTAGTTCAGCATCAGTTCTGGGACTTGGAAGTGGAAGAGGATAAGTTTAGTATTGTACTTAGCTTTGATAATGTAAAGCAGTTGCTAGTGGTTCCTTTTGGTTCGCTAGTATCATTTGCTGACCCTAGTGTTAAATTTGGCCTACAGTTTCAAGGTGATATGCTTGATGATGGCTTTGACGACGACGATGATGACGACGGTGCGCCTCTTCCTCCTTCTGGCCGTAGTTCAAAAGAAAAAGACGGCGATAAAGGTGAAAATATTAGTGATGGTTCTAACGTGGTCACGCTTGATAATTTCCGCAAAAAATAAGTTAGATTTGCTCTAAATCAATGCAGATATAGTTTTTCCTGTCAGATTGATTGTGCTTAGCTGTGCAAGAACTTTTATGTGTAATTAAGTTACTTAGATAAAAGGAATTGTCTTGGTCTTTTTGCTGTGGGTAGCATTTTTTGTATTCGGAATGTTTTTAATTCAAGGGGGAGGAATTATGAGCATAATTACTATTATTTTAGGTCATCCAGCAAAAAAATCATACTGTCTTGCATTGGCAGAGAGTTATCGTTATGGCGCAGAAAAGTCTGGTCATTCAGTGCATCTATTGAATTTAGCAGATTTAGACTTTGATCCGATGCTACATTCTGCATCAAATGGTATGAGGGAGTTGGAACCAGATTTGCAGTATGCTCAAAAACTAATTACAGAATCAGATCATCTAGTGGTGATCCATCCGTTATGGCTTGGGATGATGCCTGCGTTATTAAAGGGCTTTTTTGAGAGGGTGTTTACCCCTGGTTTTGCTTATGATAATAAAGGGCATTCTTGGCCAAAGCCTTTGTTGAAAGGAAGAACCGCACGGGTGGTGATTACCATGGGGATGCCAGCTATTATTTATCGGTGGGTGTTTGGTGCACATAGCTTTAAGGCAATGAAAAGTAATATGTTAAAATTGTTTGGTTTTAGTCCGGTGCGTGTAACATATTTAGGAATGGTAGATGCGGTGAGTGATAAAAAGCGTAAAAATTGGTTAGATAAGATGCATCATCTTGGTGCTAAAGGAAAATAAATACCATATTACAAAGCTAATGAAATGATAAAAAAAGTTAGAAATATATTTATCATAGGGATAATTTTCTTATCGATAGCCGTGGTGTCTTTATATAGTGACGCTCAAGTGCCTTGTGATGTACCTGCAGAGTGGGGGGTTGTTTTTGGAAATAAAGTTAATGCGAATGGCATAGTTTCAAATCGCTTGGAAACTAGGTTAAATAAAGCGCTTGAACTATATAAGTCAGGAGAAATAAAGTACCTTCTGGTGAGTGGTGGCCTAGGAAAAGAAGGGTATGATGAGGCAGTTGTTATGAAGGAGTTTCTAGTTAATGGCGGGATTAGCCCTGAACTTATTAAGGTAGATATGCAAGGTAATACAACCTCTTTAACATCCCGCAATGCTTATAACCTTGTGGGTAATGTTAATATCGCGGCAATAACACAGCAATTTCATGTGTCACGGGCTAAAATGTCATTGAGGAATGCAGGCTTTTCAAACGTTTGTGGACATTACCCTCGGTACTATGAATGGCGAGATATTTATTCAACTCTGCGTGAGGTAGCTGCGTGGGGAAAATATTGGATAAAGGATATATAACTAATATCAAAGTGATTCATCGCTTTAAAAAGGAGATGAGTAAGGAGTGTTGGTGGTATTAGATTGGACTTAGGGAAAAGTGAAGTGAAAGGGTGTCTGGCTGTTTTTGTTGGATATGTATCTGCAAACGTTCATCTTGTCTTGTGAATATTATTTTTATGCCATCATGATACTGAGAGGAAGATTTTTTCCAGCCTAGGTGAGGTAAAGAATTAATATAGAAATTTTGTATGCTGTTAGCGTTGCTTTTCCCAACAGCCTCACTTTCTATAATGCGGCCTTGTGGTGTGTCATATGATATTGCATTGTCATAATCGCCAATAAACCCGTTAGGCAAAGGTATATCTTCTATATTAGGGACATAATTTCCTGTGCTATTGATTTCTTTGGTTGCATCCATATTGCACGCAGTAAGAAATAATGGGCTAATAGCTAAAGCAATAATAAGTGCAATATGGCGTAGTGTATTATTCATAACGTAATTCCGAAACTGCACAACTACACAAAGCAATAAGCTGCTTATAGTTGATAGAATTTATAATTGGCAGGAAGGACAAAAGAAACTCGATCGTCCTTGTTGCTTAATGCGTTGTATCAGGCTATTGCATACGGGGCAAGGTTGATGTTCATTTCCATATACTATAAGCTGTTGTTGGAAATAACCTAGGCTTCCATCTGTTGTAGCATAATCACGCAAAGATGATCCGCCAGCCATAATGGCTTCTTTTAGGACATCTTTAATTGAAATAATTAAACTTTCCATCTCTTGTTTAGTAAGTGAGTTGGCTGGTCTTGTTGGGCTGATATGGCTCCTAAATAGGCTCTCACATGCATAAATATTCCCTACACCAACAACAATATGGTTGTCCATAATTGCTTGTTTGATAGCAACGGATTTGCGTTGTAATTTTGTATATAGATAATCTGCTGTTAGGTCTTTGGTTAGTGGTTCTGGTCCTAATTTTTTTAATAGGGGGTGGTTTACGAGGTCAGTGCTTTGTGTTAGGGCAATTAATCCAAAACGTCTGGGGTCTGTGAATGTAATTTCAGATCCATTTTCTACTTGTATTGTTACATGATCATGCTTTTGATAGTGTTCTTGCCATGTGGGATAAAGGGTAATACGCCCGCTCATTCCAAGATGAATAATTATAACGCTATTATCATCAAGTGTAATTAGGATGTATTTTGAACGACGCGAAATATCAGTAATAGTGCGCGATTGGATGCGAGAAGCAAAATCAAGCGGGATAGGTTGACGCAAATCATGTCGGCGGACGGTTGTTTGTGTAATTTTTTGGTGCAATAATGCGGGGCTAATTCCGCGCATTGTGGTTTCTACTTCAGGCAATTCAGGCATGATTTGAGTCTTGTCGTTATGTTTTTGTCTGCTTAGGTTTTAAGCGTTTGAGATTTAACTGGCAAGGGTGTATTAGTAAGAATGATATAAAGTGATATAAAAATACTAGTAATTTCAAGAGGAATGTTCGTATGAATGCTGGGGCAAAGAACGCGGAAATGTCTAATACCGGAGCATCACAACAAAAGGCATCTCCAAAAGAATCACAAGGGAAGAGGGCTGATTTCGGCTTTAAGACTGTAGATGAGGAAGAAAAAGCTGGTCTAGTTCATGATGTGTTTGCATCTGTAGCTTCAAAATATGATGTAATGAATGATGTAATGAGTGGTGGGTTACATCGTTTGTGGAAAGATAGAATGGTGCAGCTAGTTCCTCCTTTTGAGGGGGCAAAACTGTTAGATATAGCCGGAGGAACCGGTGATATTTCTTTCCGATTTTACCGTAAGGCAAAAGCTTTAGGTCATAACGTAGAAATTATTGTTAGTGACATTAATGAGCACATGCTGGAGGAAGGGCGTTGTAGAGCAATTGATAACAATATCCTTAAAGGTATATTATGGAAGCAGGCAGATGCAGAAAAGTTGCCGTTTAGTGATAATCAAGTGGATTACATTACGATAGCATTTGGGATTCGTAATGTGACGCATAGGGATGTTGCATTAAAGGAAATGTATCGTGTACTAAAAACCGGTGGTAAGTTGGTTTGTATGGAATTTTCGCATGTAGATAACCCTTTGTTAGCAAAAATGTATGATGCCTTTTCTTTTGGAGTTATTCCTCCCGTTGGAAAAATAATCGCAGGTGATAAGGAGTCATATCAGTATCTAGTCGAAAGTATTCGTAAATTCCCTGATCGAGAGACTTTTGCAGGAATAATAGGTGATGCAGGTTTTGAAAACGTGAAGTGGGAAACACTAAGTGCTGGCGCTGTTGCAATTCACAGTGGTTGGAAAATATAAGATAATAATATTTAAGTTTAGATAAGTTTGATAAAGCAGTTAATAAAATGCAATAAAATGCTTAAAAAATGCTGCAGGCAGGTAGTTTAATATAACAGGCAGATATACATAATTTATGCTCTATAGTATACGACAATTCGCTAAACTGGCACGTATCTGCCGGGTTATGGCCAAACATGATGCTCTATTTCTTGTGCAAGAACTCGGCGTAGCGCCGATAGCTGTGTTTTTTGCTAAGAGGTTTTCATGGAGAAAAGCTGAAGGAACCAAGGGGCAGCGCTTAGTTCGAGCTTTTCAAGAGTTGGGTCCAACATTTATAAAGCTTGGTCAGGCTCTTTCTGTACGTTCGGATTTGGTTGGGGAAGATATAGCAAGAGAGCTTGCGGAGCTGCAGGATAATGTTCCGCCATTCCATTTTTCACAAGTTAAAGATGTTATAGAAGCAGAGTTTGGTAAGTCGCTGGAAGACCTTTTTAGCGAATTTGATCCAAAGCCAGTTGCGGCAGCTTCTATTGCGCAAGTTCATTTTGCAACTACGCTTGCTGGAGAAGAGGTCGCAGTCAAAATTTTGCGGCCCAATGTGGAGAAGGCTTTTTCTAGAGATATAGAGCTATTTTATTGGATAGCGCATTCTGTAGAGCGGGCAATGCCTAAGTTTCGCCGTTTAAAGCCTGTTGAGGTGGTTCATAATTTTGAAGAAACTGTGATACTGGAAATGGACCTGAGAATGGAGGCATCTGCTGCTGCAGAGCTGCAGGGTAATATGGCTGATGATCCGGATATTAAGGTTCCATTAGTGACATGGCAGCTAACATCACAGCAGGTGTTGACATTGGAGCGGGTGCATGGTGTGGAGATTGATGATCAAAACGCATTAGAATCTGCAGGGCATGATGTAAAAGAGGTGATGCGTAAGGCGGCTACTATTTTCTTTAATCAGGTTTATAGGGATGGTTTTTTTCATGCGGATATGCATCCTGGTAATTTGTTTGTCGCTGATGATGGAAGAATTATTGTAATTGATTTTGGTATTATGGGGCGGGTTAAGCGCCAAACTAGGGTGCATTTGGCACAAATGTTATTGGGTTTTCTAAATCGTGATTATCGCAAAGTGGCGGATGTCCATTTTGATGCGGGCTATATTCCATCGCATAAATCTCGGGCAACATTTGCTCAAGCCTGTCGTTCTATAGGAGAGCCTATATTTGAGTTGCCGCAAAATGAAATCTCCTTAGCAAGGTTGCTATCTCAACTTTATAAGGTGTCAGAAGAGTTTGAAATGGAAACTCAGCCGCAGTTATTATTGCTACAAAAGACAATGGTTCTTGCAGAAGGTTTAGGGCGTACGTTAGATCCAAATGCGAATTTTTGGGAATTAGCAAGACCACTTGTGGCAGAGTGGGGGCGTAAAAATTTAGGACCAGAAGCAAGGGTGCGCGCAGCTGTGGATGATTTAAGGTCAGTTGGGGATAGAGTGCATAATTTGTTAGAGGCAGTTGAAGTTTTGCCTACAGTTATTAGTAAGGATGGCATTCGGTTGCATCCTGCAACAATTGATCATTTTGCTCGTGGACGTGGCGGTCGGAAATCTGGAATTTTTAAGGTTGTAGCGGTTTCTGCTATTGCGGCTAGCATAACCACCTTAATAGTGGTGTATATACTGAGTAAAATTATGTAGCGTTCTAGAGCTTTTTTAAATAGTTGATTTGGTTCTAATGGAACAAACTTTACCAAGCAGGAATCTTGGTATAAAATGCACGGAATAAGGCACTGGAGAGTGAGATGAAAAGCCAACATAAAGTGTTGCTGGTGATTAGTGGAAGCATTGCGGCCATTAAATCGTTAGATGTAATACGATTATTAAAGAAGAAAAAGGTAGATGTAACATGTGTGTTAACAGGTGGTGGCGCGCATTTCGTTACGCCAATGGCTTGCGCTGCTTTAAGCGGTAATCAGGTATATACCGACTTATTTGATTTAAAAAATGAAAGTGAAATGGGTCATATCCGTCTTTCACGAGAGCATGACCTAGTTGTTGTTGTGCCAGCAAGTGCTAACATTATGGCGAAAATGGTGGCAGGACTTGCGGATGACTTAGCGAGTACTTTATTGCTAGCAACGAATAAGCCTGTGGTAATGGCGCCGGCAATGAATGTGTGTATGTGGAATAATAATGCGACTCAGCGCAATGTTGCGCAGCTAAAGGAAGATGGTATAAAATTTATTGGTCCTGAAGTTGGTGACTTAGCTTGCGGCGAGGAGGGTGAAGGGCGTATGAGTGATTCTGAAGCAATTGTTTCAGAAATTATGTCCTCTTTACATGAAGGAAATAATATAAAAAATAAAGAATGTGATAGTAACCTAACAAGCTCCCTTCCGTTAGCGGGGCGGCGTGCTATCGTTACCAGTGGTCCTACTCAAGAAATGTTGGATCCGGTAAGGTATATATCTAATTTCTCATCAGGAAAACAGGGCTATGCAATTGCTTCATCTCTAGCAAAATTGGGAGCTGATGTTACGTTGATATCTGGATCTGTCAACTTGGACCCTCCAGAAAATGTTAAATTAGTTCAGGTTGTAACTGCGCAAGAGATGTTGGAAGCATGTTTGCATGAAGTAGGAAGAGAATCAGAAATTAATAAAGAGCTAGCATCTGGCAATGTAGATATTGCAATATGTGCAGCAGCAGTTGCGGATTGGAGTCCTAAAAATTTTTCGGGTAATAAAATTAAAAAATCGAGTGATTCCAGTTCTATATCTATCTTATTTAAAGAAAATGTTGATGTTTTGCAATCCTTAAGTGAGGCGGATATTTCTCGTCCTAAATTGGTAATTGGCTTTGCCGCAGAGACACAAAATATTTGTGAAAATGCAGTGCTTAAGTTAAAGCGCAAGGGTTGTGATTGGATTGTGGCAAATGATGTATCCGGAGGCAATGTATTTAATAGTGACTATAATACAGTGCATGTTTTTGATAAAAATGGTCAAGAATCTTGGCCTGAAATGACCAAAGCTGATGTTGCTAATAGGCTTGCTCAGAGAGTTGTTGGTTATTTTTCTTCAAATGAAAATAAGATTCTAGGCGGGTGTTTAGAGGATGATGCTAAAAAAGGTACAAATATTTCAAAAGCTAATTAGTAAATAATTAAGAAAAAGCAATTAACGAAGAGAAGGAAAGAAAATGCAAAATGCTGCAATACAAGTAAAGTTACTGCCTAATAGTGAAGGGCTATTGCTTCCTGAATATGCAACGGCTTCTAGTGCTGGTGTGGATTTGCAGGCAGCAATTGATCAAACTTTAGTGTTAAGTCCAGGTGATCGTGCTTTGATACCTGCAGGTTTTGCGATGGCTCTTCCCGAAGGAGTGGAGGCGCAAATACGTCCTCGTTCAGGTCTAGCATTTAAGCATGGTATAACGGTATTAAATTCTCCGGGCACTATTGATGCAGATTATCGTGGAGAGGTGAAGATTTTACTAATTAATCATGGTGAAGAGTCTTTTGAAATAACACGAGGGATGAGAATAGCTCAGATGGTTATTGCCCCTGTTATGCAGGCTTGTTGGAATAGTGTAGAGGCATTGGGAGAAACGGATCGTGGTGAGGGAGGATTTGGTTCTACTGGTACTTCTGGAAAAGCTGCATAAAATATAAAAAATATTAGAATAACATAGCTTTATACTGGTTTATTAATGCAATTTATAAGTCAAAAAACAATGGTGGCAATTGAATCCGTTTTGGATGTCGCATTACATAGCTCTGTGATGCCCGCGCGTAGTCGTGCTATTTGTGAACGGCAAGGGGTAAGCTTACGTTATTTAGAAACTATCCTGCAGGCATTAGTAAAGGGGGGTATTTTACGGAGTGTGCGTGGGCCAAAAGGTGGCTATGTTCTTGCTAGTGATCGGCGAAAAATAACATTAGAAGATATACGAAGCTGTATTGCGGCAAATAAAGATGAGGTGGTTATTTGCCATAGCGCGGCATTAGATCAGGTGGCTGATGTAGTTGATAAGGCAATTAGTAAAACATTGTCTCAGGTTACAATACAAGATTTATATGATCGTACTATGCCGGAATCGGTAGAAAATGATGGGAAGGATGCAGGAAGTTTTGCGATATAGTGATATAAATTGAGAGTGTAGCAAAGCGTAGTTTGAGTTTGCAAATAACATTAATAATAAAAAGCCTCTGACGGTATAACTAAATCATTGCAAAGACTTTTTATTATTAAATTTTATAAAAAATTAACATCACATTTCTTGAAGCTGCTCTTTAATATTATAAGTTCAATACATCATCATGTGTGCTTGCTGCAATTGTCATTACTTCACCAATAATATCGGTAGGGACGTTTAGTTCTTCTAATGTAGTTTGTAGATGCCCAGCTACAGCGCCAAAATGTTCTTCTTTTAAATTAAGGTGCTTATGTGCTTCGCGCATGTTTTTTCCACTATAATTTGGCATTCCGCCAAAGGCATATGTTAGGAACATTTTTTGTTTAGAAATTTGCCGTGGCATATCAACTGTTGTAAAAAAATCTTTTAGTAATGGGTCTGCTAAAACTTTGTTATAAAAAATATCTACAGCAGCGCTAACAGCGTCGCGTCCCCCGATGCGTTCGAATAAACTAGCCATGTTTGGCCCTCCTTTAATTATCATTTAAGTGATGGTTGCTTAAGCTAAATCATTACAAAGAAGGCTGCAAGGAATTATTGCTCATAAGTTAAAAATGATTTTTTTAAACAATCTGTAGTAACAATGCAATTAGGCATGGGTTGTGTTAAAGGAGCTAGTGTTTGCATTTTTGATAAAAACTTTTATAACTAACGGGCTTGCTTTGATTTGGAGGTGAGCTTTTAATGAGACATAAACAAGGGGCAGATATGACTGTAACCGCAATTAAAGAGGAAAATGTGGCTAATTATACAACGCAAGGCCGAGGTAAGGTCTATGATAGCATTATTGAAACCATTGGTGATACTCCGTTGGTAAGGCTTAACAAGACGGCAAGCGATGCTGGTTGTGTAGCTGATGTATATGCAAAATTAGAGTTTTTTAATCCACTATCCTCTGTTAAAGATCGTTTAGCATTATCAATGATTGAAGTAGCAGAAGCTGAAGGTGAAATTACAAAAGATACGGTTTTAGTCGAGCCAACATCAGGGAATACCGGTATTGCTTTGGCATTTATTTGTGCAGCAAAAGGATATAAGCTTGTTCTTACAATGCCAGAGAGTATGTCGCTTGAGCGTCGCAATATGCTAAAATTATTAGGAGCAACTTTAGAATTAACTCCAGCCGCAAAAGGTATGCGTGGTGCAATTGAAAAAGCAGAAGAAATTGTTGCAACGGATGAAAATGCTTTAATGTTGCAGCAGTTTAAAAATCCAGCTAACCCACTGGTTCATCGCAACACTACAGCTAATGAAATCTGGAATGATACTGATGGTGAAGTTGATATTTTTGTAACTGGTGTTGGTACTGGCGGTACTTTAACTGGTACGGCAGAGGTTTTAAAAGAGCGTAATGCTGACATCAAGATTATAGCTGTTGAGCCAGAGGATAGCTCTGTACTATCTGGTGGGCAGCCAGGGCCACATAAAATTCAAGGTATTGGTGCAGGCTTTGTTCCTGACGTTCTTAATACAGACTTAATTGATGAAGTGATTACAGTTGGTAATGAAACGGCTTTTGAAACAGCCCGCAATGTTGCAGAAAAAGATGGAATACCAGCAGGAATTTCATCTGGAGCAACTATTGCAGCAGCTTTAGAAGTTGCAGCACGTCCTGAAAATAAGGGCAAAAAAGTGGTGGTAATTATTGCATCTTGTGCCGAACGTTATTTATCTACTGCGTTATTTACAGATTTATAAAAATAATTCTGTATATGATGTTTATAAAAGGGCAGCCAGTGGTTGCCCTTTTTGTTTGTTGGTGTGTCATGTTAAGTGTTTTTTAATATAAATGTAGTATAATCAGCATGTTTTACTTCCGTGGATAATTTAATCCATACTTTAGCAGTATTTTATTACTGTTTTTTATTTCCTAACTTAAAGAGGGTATTTAAATGAGAAAGTCGTTTCTTTCAATGATGGTTGCTGTTCTTTTTTCTACAATTTCTTTTAATGCAATTGGAGAAGAAGAGGTTTCTGTTAACAAGAACTTGTTTGTTTCAACCATTATTAAAGTGAATAATGTTTCAGTTGTTCAAGAGTGTTATATGTTAGATCGTGAAAATGGACTGTTATCATTTGTTCAATTCAGTAGTTGTCAGTTTCACGCGCTAGATATCGCCGCAGGCAGAGCAGATAGTAATTCATTACATACTGTAGTTGCTAGCATGTATGAAGAAAATCGACCTTTAGCACTTTTTACGATTGAGTATAAGGGAAATTCTTTAGCTGAATTCTGTTATAACGGAATTACTAAAGCTTCAGATGCTTCGCTTTGTCATCAGTCAGTACTTAAAGGTGATAACGTAATTGTGCTTACAGCAGATATTGCGGGTGATTCTTGTGGTGACATTATGACGGAGAGGGAAATGCAGATGATTGAAAACTTTACTGATAGAATGTTTGATTCTGTAGAAAGAATTTTACCTGTTATAAAGTCAAAATCAGAATAATAACTGCTTTCTTATAACAATAGTGTAATTTTTACTTTGGAGGGTGCTTGGACAATTTTTGTCCCCCCTCTTTTTTTTATGCTTAATAATCCACCTTTATAAAATATAGTCCGCAAGCGGCGGCAGTTGGTCCGCATGCTCGACGATCTTTCGCGCCAATAATCTCTGGGATACGTTCTTTGTTCCATTTTCCTTCACCAATTAATTTTAACGTTCCTGTTATATTACGGACCATATGATGCAGAAAAGAGAGAGCTTTTATATCAATGAAAATATTTTCACCATCTTGCCAAACGTGGATGGAGTCAATGGTTTTGATAGGTGATTTAGCTTGGCATTCGCTTGCTCGAAAGCTGGTGAAGTCATGTTCTCCAACCATTAACTGGGCTGCTTCATGCATTGTTTTGACATCAAGCTCGGGAATAACATGCCAAGCACGTTTGTGATCTAGGGCTAAGCGTGTTTTGCGGTTAATGATATGGTAGCGATAATAGCGTCTTTTTGCATCAAAACGTGCGTTAAACTCACTATGCATTGCCTCAACGGAACGTAGGGCAATGGGTTGTGGATATAGGTGATAATTTATGCCTTGCATAATGCTAAAAGGGGTGCGATTTGTTTCTAGAGCTACAGAAAAAACCTGTCCAACCGCATGGACGCCTGCATCGGTTCTCCCGCTTGCTTGAATATTTATTTTTTCTTGGCAAAATGCATAAATAGCTTCTTCAATAGATTGTTGAATGCTGGGTACATCATTTTGACGTTGCCACCCGCTATAGTCAGTACCATTATATTCTACAGTAATTTTATATGTGGTGCTCATGTAAGGGTCATACCTTTTGCTAAGCGGTTTCCTCGTAAATAGGATGGGGCATCCATTGCTTTTTTGCCTTGGGCCTGTATTTTTGTTGGTGTAAGTGTGCCAGTTCCGCAGGCAATTGTTAAGTGATCGTTTAGGATAGTGCCGGGCATCTCATCGTGCGATATGCTGCTGTCAAAAGTGGCCGATATAATTTTAAGTTGGGTGTGGTCTGGTAATAAGCATGTTGCGCTGGGCCAAGGGGAAAGGCCACGAATTTGGCAATCTATTTCAGTTGCTGTTTTGTTCCAGTCAATTCTGCTTGTTGATTTAGTTATTTTGCTTGCATAACACGCGCCTTCATTGCTTTGGGCTGTGCGGGAGTCTAGCTTTTTTTCAATTAAACTAAGTGTATCTAGTAATTGCTCCGCGCCTTTTAGAGCAAGGTCATCGTGAAGGTTTCCGGCAGTAATATCCTTATCAAGCATCATTGTTGTTTGTGTAATAACATCTCCAGTATCTAGTCCTTTATCCATTTGCATTATACAAATGCCAGTTTCAATGTCTCCAGCAAGAATTGTATGTTGGATGGGGGCTGCTCCGCGCCATCTTGGTAGTAGGGATGGGTGTATATTAATGCAGCCATGGGGGCAGGCTTCTAATATAGGGGGAGGCAGTAGCAGGCCATATGCGGCAACAACTGCGATGTCAGCATTTAGGGATCTAAATTCTTCTTGGGCCTCTTCTGACTTTAAGGAGGTGGGTATAAAAACAGGAATGTCATTTTTTGCTGCGACATCATGTACAGGGGTATTGCGTAATTTCTGTCCTCGTCCAGCAGGGCGGGGTGGCTGGCAATAGGTGGCAACCACCTGGTGATGTGAAGCAATAAGTTTTTCTAATGTGGGGACGGCAAAGTCTGGCGATCCCATAAAAATAATTTTCATTGATATACCCTAAAAATTTTGTATGAGATAAGAAAAGTGAGGGTGTTATTTTTTTGCCTTTCTAAGTTTGCGTAATATCATATCACGTTTAATGCGTGATATGTGGTCAACAAAAACAATGCCGTCTAAATGATCTATTTCATGTTGAACGCAAGTTGCGGCTAACTCATCGCATTCTAAAGTGTGTTCGTTATTATGTTCATCGGTATAGCGGACAGTAACGCATTTTGGGCGACTTACATTTGCATATTGCCCAGGGAAGGAGAGGCACCCTTCTTCATATATATTGCTTTCATCTGATTCGGTAATGATTTCTGGGTTAATCATGCAGATAGGGTTGGAGTCTTCTTCATTGATTGCTCCATCTTCATAACGTTCACTGCCGCGATCTGTATCCATTACTAATATGCGTAAATGGACTCCAACTTGTACCGCGGCTAGGCCAATGCCTCCGGTAGCATGCATTGTTTCAATAAGATCGTTTACAAGTGCTCTGGTTTCGTCGGTAATTTTTTCTACAGGAACAGAAGGGGTGTTTAGCCTAGGGTCAGGCGCAATAACTAGAGGTAAAACGGCCATACGTCACTCATATATGGTTAAAGTTAGTTGTTTGATAGCGCATCTTAAGTAAGACGTGTTGGAACGCAAGGAAATTATTAAGTCAGTATAATATGACGCAGCGCGGTGCAGGAAAGTTTATGGCCGTATAATATATAGGTGAAAATATCTATAATTATGCAATTAATGAAAAAATATAATGTAGAATTATTGATTATTTATAATAAATTTGGACAATCTTTCCTCCTTTGTAAGGGGTGATGTATTTTAAGTGGTTGATAATTAGTGATAATTTACTTCTTGACCAGTCTATAAATCCACAAATATGAAAATTTAGAAAAGTCTTGATTTTTCTTTTAATAGGCGTATATATGCATTTATGTTTTAGCAACTACTCCTTTGAGGGAAAGAGATGATGAAAAAACTAGCAAGTGGACTAATGTTAAGTGGTTTGGTTTCGTTTATGACGTTGAATGCATCTGCGCAGACAGGTTATTCATATGATGGCTTGTTTTATGGTGGGGATGCGGGGTATAGTAGCCATGCGGCTATGAAAAAGGATGCCTCTCACCCAGATTATTCAACAGACTATGTGTCGTGTACTCGATTGGCAGCAATGCAAACACGCGAACTTCCAGATACAATGTATCTAGGGATTTTTTATGGTTGCATGAAAGAGCGTGGTTATGACCCGGAAGTGTTGAATTAAGATTCGTATATATTTTATTTAATATCAAATTTTTAGTATAACTCTCTTGCGCCTTTTCAGTTTTCTGTTTTAAAGGGTGGATTTAAGACGCGCAAGGGATTCATCTTTTCCCATTACATCCAATACATCAAATAGGCTTGGTGCTTCCATGGTTCCGCAAATTGCGGCACGAATAGGGGGGAATATTTTCCGTGGTTTTAGTTCGTTCTCATTGGCATACTGATTGATTATTTCTTTAATATCATCTGCATTCCATTGTGATGGAGTGAGTTGGTCTAGTCTCGGCATTAGGTCATTAATAATTTGAATTCCGCTTTGGTTAAGTGCTGTAAGGGCTTTTTCAGTAAAATCAGGCCTTGCGATATAAAAGGCTGCACCATCGGCGAGTTGCTTTAATGTGTTTGCGCGTGTTTTTAACGTATCCATACCTTTTAGAATGCGGTCACGAGCGTAGGGGTCTGCTGAAGATCCAGATGCAGATTCTGCATCATCAATGATTAAATCAAAAAGTCGTTGGTTGTCTGCTTGTTGAATATAATGTGCATTAATATGGTTGAGCTTGTCAAAATCGAATCGAGAGGGTGATTTTCCAATAGCGTCTAATCCAAACCACTTAATTGCCTGCTCGGTAGAAATTATTTCATCATCTCCATGACTCCACCCTAAGCGTAGAAGGTAATTTCTTAATGCTTCGGGAAGATATCCCATATCGCGATAAGCATCGACTCCTAAGGCTCCATGTCGTTTTGATAACTTAGCTCCATCAGAGCCATGAATTAGTGGTACATGTGAGAATGCTGGCGCAGTCCATCCCATGGCGTCGTAAATTACTTTTTGGCGAAATGAGTTGGTAAGGTGGTCGTCACCCCTAATGATATGAGTTACGCCCATGTCATGGTCATCGACAACAGCAGCTAGCATGTAGGTTGGTGTGCCATCTGAACGAAGGAGGATCATGTCGTCCAAATCTTCATTGGGAACGGTTATTGTGCCTTGGACAAGGTCTGTAATTGTTCCGTTTCCGCTCAAAGGTGCTTTAAGGCGTATGCTGGGTTGGGCGTCTTTGGGGGCTTCTTCTGTTGGGCGATCTCGCCATGTGTTGTCATAGCGAAAGCGTCTTCCTTCAGCTTCGGCTGTTTTACGCATTTCGCTTAATTCTTCAGGGGTGCAATAGCAATAATATGCCTTGTTGTCAGCAACAAGTTGTTTTGCCACTTCCGCATGTCGTAAAGAGGATTCATACTGATGATGGATATTGTCGTCCCAATCTAGGCCAAGCCACTTGATGCCGTCAATAATGGCGTCAACAGCTTCTTGGGTAGACCGTTTGCGATCGGTATCTTCAATACGGAGTAGGAATTTTCCTCCGTGGTGGCGAGTAAAAAGCCAGTTGAATAATGCGGTTCTTGCGCCGCCAATATGAAGGAATCCTGTAGGTGAAGGGGCAAAGCGCGTTACAATTGTCATGGTCAGTACCTAAGGGCTATTAAAATGGAGTTAGTATGGGAAACATAAGCGTAAATACAGAGTATTCAACAATAAAAATTGTGATGAATGGAGTGTCGGGTAAAATAGTTTGTAAACCAGTATATATGGGAGGTGATTTTTGTAAGTTATAGGGCTTGTGGTAATAGTCAATCCTCACTTTAGGAAATATCCTAAAATAAGGATTGATAATATGGAAACTAAAGGTTATAGTTTCTTGTCTCAATGTAACTAGCCTGTTCTATGGGTATTGAACTGGGAAGGAAAAAATAATGGTAACAACGCGGATTTTAAACAAAATGTTTAGCAGAGTGCTACAATCTCATAATGATATGGGATCAAGTGCTCGGCAGGCATCATCTTCATTGGTATCAAAAGGGATTTGCGAAGGGGCAGAGTTGATTGGTGATGGGGATGGCTGTGATTCTGTTAGAGGAGAACGTGCTTTATGGCGTGCTGTAATTACGCAAGCGCTAATGGATGCAGGTAGTAATTCAGCTAAAAAAGAGATGAAGTATGATAAGGCTCAAGCAATTGCGTGGTTGGCAAGTGGTTCGAAGGATTTTCATCAGGTTTGCACTCTTGCAGATATGGATCCAGAATATGTACGGCAAAAATCTAAAGAGGCAATAAAGAGAGGGTGTTCATGGCGTAATAAGGTAACGTCTAATGCAGGTGCGAAGAAAGGTAGTGTTGGGCATAATAAGTCTTGGGTTGTTTCAGAGTCTGTAAGGCGTGGTATCAAGAAAGATGGCAATTATCCTGTGGGTTCTATAGAGGTGAAGGCTTCTGTTCAGTCAGTAAAAATGACGGAAGATAGGTCTGATGCGTGGAGCAAGAAAATTCATTCAGTTGAAAAACATCAGATGCTTAGAGGGTAGTCTATTGATTGCATATGCTTTTGTTTATCAGAATTGCTAATAAGGATCAGTGCTTTTGATCTCTGGCAGTATTTGTAAGTTACTGAACTTAACATAAATCATAAAAATGGATAGATGAGGTACTTAAATGGTTAATGTAACAAGGCGTGGCCGTCCTCGTGCTGCAAAAATAAAAAAAGACTTTGGAACTCCAGAGTTGCAACAAAAACGAAAGGTAGGGCAAACTATTGAGGTGCTAGACTGGTGTCTTAACCAGCGAATAATTAACAGCAATCAACACTGGGCTGGGATGCATTTTCGTTGGTTATATACATTAAAATTTGGTGCCCCTACAGTGAAGTCATCCGCAGGATTTTGTGTTGGGGATGAAGTGAGTGCATGCGTTGCTACATATGACGAAGAGGGCGATATATGGAGGCAGCAACGTGAGGTGGAATATAGTAGGGCGGTTATGCTGTTGGAAAAAGTCGGGTATAAAAGAGATATATTTAACATCTGTATTTTTAACGTTTTTTCGAGTAAAATTAATGATGTGTGTTTAAGGGATGGGTTGGATTTATTGTATGATGAGTGGCATAGTGATTAGCAATAAGTATTCTAATGCTAGAGATCGCCTGAAGGGGAATCTTATAGTGGGTTTTACGCTTGTTGAGATGTCAATTATATTGGTAATCATTGGTCTAATTATCGGCGGAGTTTTGGCGGGCAAGGATCTTGTATATGATGCTAAAATAAAGCGTCTAGCACAAGAAATGCAAGGGGTTCAGCTCGGCATTCAAGTGTTCATTGATAAATATAACTGGTTACCAGGAGATATGCCAACGGCAGAGGCATCTGCATACGGTTTTTCATCGGGAGGAACCGGTAATTATGGTGATTCTTTAATTGAATGCTGTTCCACTAACGAAAATCGTTGGGCGTGGATGCAGTTAGGGCAAGCTGGTTTAATTACATTACAACCAACAGGCGGGCATAATATTTATTCAGAAGTGTGGGATGCGTCTGGCTATAGGGTTGGTAATAACTCTTCACTAGGTAATAGATTGCAGTTTGCAGGATACACAACAACTCAACCCAGCCCGTTTCCTGCTTTGACACCGCATGAAGCAGAGAAATTAGATAAAATACTTGATAATGGTCAGCCGGGGAGTGGTAACATGCGAATAAGCTCAGGCAATGGTATAGGTTCAACTGGCTGTGTAACGCCACACCCTAATCCGACAGCGTATCGCTATGATGTGTCTGGACGTGCATGTGTTGCTTATATAAAAATTGGCTATTGAAATGACTTTTATTTCATTGTTTTGTAAATACTGTCTTTGTCTCTTATTGGAAAACATTCTTGTAACAGTCTAGTAAATGGTTTATACCCGCGCTGAGTTTTTGATGAATAATCAGGGTGAGAACTAAAATATGAGTCTGGCTGAAGTAATGAAAAAAAATGTTTCTGCAGGTGTATTAGCAACGCATGAGGAAATGGCAAATGCAATTCGTGTGTTATCTATGGATGCGGTACAGGCTGCAAAATCAGGTCACCCTGGCATGCCAATGGGAACTGCGGATATTGCTACGGTGCTTTACTCGCAATTTTTAAAGTTTGATCCAGCACAGCCGGAATGGCCAGATCGTGATCGCTTTATCCTATCTGCAGGGCATGGTTCAATGCTTCTGTATTCTCTTTTATACCTAAATGGTTATGAAGATATTACATTAGATCAGATTAAAAACTTCCGTCAGTTTGGTGCACGCACGTGCGGCCATCCAGAATTCGGTGAAGCTGGTGGAATTGAAACAACCACAGGGCCATTAGGGCAGGGAATCGCTAATGCTGTAGGTATGGCATTGGCAGAGCGTTTGCTCAATGCGCGGTTTGGTGATGATATTGTTGACCATCATACTTACACTATAGTTGGTGATGGATGTTTGATGGAAGGGATTAGCCATGAAGCTATTTCAATGGCAGGAAATCTTGGTTTAGAAAAATTAATTGTCCTATTTGATGATAATCATATCTGTATTGACGGCCCAACTGAATTAACAGTAACGGATGATCAGCCGGCTAGGTTTGCCGCGTGTGGTTGGCATGTTCAGTCTGTTGATGGTCATAATGCACAAGAAATTGCTAACGCAATTGCAAAGGCAAAAGAAGAAAATGGTAAGCCATCTTTTATCGCTTGTAGAACAGAGATTGCAAAATTTGCGCCGACAAAAGAAGGTAAGAATAGTAGCCATGGTGCGCCATTAGGTGCTGATGAAATATCTGGTACACGAAAGAATATGAATTGGGATACGGAAGAGCCTTTTGTTATTCCAGATAATATTTTAGAAGCGTGGCGTGTAATCGGCGGACGTGGTGCAATAGATGCAGCGCAGTGGAAGGAGCGTTTTGAGGCTTTGCCTGCTGATAAAAAAGCAGAGTTTGAGCGCTTGCAGCGTGGAGAATTGCCTAGCGGTGTAAATGAAGCTGTACAAGATCTTAAAAAACAATTTGCTTCGGCAGACCCAATAGCTACTAGAGCTTCTTCTGGTAAGGTTCTGGAATCATTGACAAAAATTATTCCAGAATTGGTAGGTGGTTCTGCTGATTTGACCGGGTCAAACTTAACAAAAACTACGGCTACTACGCCTGTACAAAAAAATGAGTTTGATGGTCGCTATATTTATTATGGAGTGCGTGAGCATGCGATGTGCGCTGCTATGAATGGTATGACTCTTCATAAGGGCATTATTCCTTACGGTGGAACATTTTTTGTATTTACGGATTATTGTCGTCCTTCTATTCGGTTGGCTGCTTTGATGAAACAGCGTGCAATTTATGTAATGACGCATGATTCAATTGGGTTGGGTGAAGATGGGCCAACGCATCAGCCCGTTGAGCATCTTTCTTCTTTGCGTGGTATGCCTAATCTAGATGTGTTTCGTCCTGCGGATGCTGTAGAAGTAGCCGAATGTTGGCAGTTGGCTTTAGAAAATTCAGATGGACCATCAATGCTTGTTTTAAGTAGGCAAGGCCTTCCAACGGTGCGTACTGAATATGAAAAAGAAAATCTTTCATCTCGTGGCGGGTATGTATTGAAAGATTCTAGCAATGGTGAAGCCACGGTTGTTGTTATTGCTACAGGGTCAGAGGTGGAATTAGCACTTAATGCACAAACCAAACTTGAGGCAGAAGGAGTGGCTGTAAAGGTTGTTTCTATGCCTTGTACTAGTCTTTTTGATGCACAGTCAGATGAATATAAGGACTATGTTCTTGGCGGTGATGAAGTGCTTAAGGTCGCTGTTGAGGCCGGTTCTAAATTTGGATGGGAACGTTATATTGGGCGCAATGGCATTTTTGTTGGTATGGATGGATTTGGTGCATCTGCTCCTGCTGGTGAGTTGTTTAAGCATTTCGGTATCACGTCAGAAGACGTAGTAGAAAAAGTTAAAGCAGTAATATAATAATGTTAGACTGAGATTCTGACGAAAAACAATATGCTTATTGGCAATAACGATTGATTATTTGGTAAGCATCTGTATGGTGCGATTTAAGCAATGGAGATAACGTCTCGGGCGTGTTTGAGCATTATACTTGTTAATTATATATAGTGCTATGGCTCGGGTTTTTAGTCATTTTCCAGATTCAAGGTGTATACGAAAAAAGGAGATGGTTTCGTGACGGTAAAAATCGGTATAACAGGTCTTGGACGTATTGGTCGTTGTGTGATTCGTAGCTGGATTGAAAGCGGCCGTGATGATGTGGAAGTCGTTGCGGTGAATTACCGTCAAAACACACCTGAAAAAGTTCATCTTCTACAATATGATTCAACGCATGGCACATTATCTCAGCAGGTAACTGCGGAAGGTGATGAAGCCATTGTTATCGGCGACAAGCGTATCAAGGTTCTTAATTACTCTAATCCAGCGGATATTCCTTGGGGTGATGTTGGTGTTGATGTTGTGCTAGAATGTACTGGTGTTTTCAAAAAACATGCAGATGCTTCAAAGCATTTAATTGGTGGTGCAAAGAAAGTTCTCATTTCTGCTCCATCTCCAGACCCTGACTCAATGGTGGTGTATGGTGTAAATAATGAAGTGGTTAAACCTGAGCATCAGGTGATCTCAATTGGATCGTGTACTACAAACTGTTTAGCGCCTGTTGCGAAAATATTAAATGATGAGTTCGGTATTGTCGCAGGCTTTATGACTACAGTTCATGCTTATACTAACGATCAAAATGTATTGGATGGAGGGCATAAAGACTTGCGTCGTGCTCGTACATGTGCAGCTTCAATGATTCCTACGTCTACCGGTGCTGCAAAAGCATTAGGACAAGTGCTACCAGAGCTTGATGGTAAGCTTGACGGTACGGCGGTTCGTGTTCCAACGCCTAACGTATCTTTAGTTGATCTTGCATTTACAGCAGAAAAATCAACATCGGTTGAAGCAATTAATGCTGCAATCAAATCAGCATCTCAAGGGAAAATGAAGGGAGTGCTTGGTTATAATGAGGCGCCATTAGTGTCGATAGATTTTAACCATAACCCACATAGTTCCGTGTTTGATGCTACGCAAACTTATAAAGTCGGTGATAATCTCTATCGTGTTGCTACATGGTATGATAATGAGTGGGGATTCTCTTGCCGGATGCTTGATGTTGCTGCTCTTGTCGGCTAAATTATTTCCAACGGATAAAATTAATTATGGAATTAGCATTACGTACGCTATCTGGATTGCTATCTTCAGGTGAAAACCTGAAGGAGAAGACAGTATTGCTGCGTGCTGACCTTAATGTTCCGATGCAGCAAGGTAAGGTATCAGATACTACTCGGATTGAACGAATAGTACCAACTGTTCGTGCATTACAAAATGTTGGCGCGCGTGTAGTGGTGCTATCTCATTTTGGTCGACCCGGTGGTGAATTTGTGCTGGGAATGTCGCTTGCGCCAATTGCTGATGCATTGTCGGAAATTTTGGATGAGCGTGTGAATTTCGGTGTTGATTGCATTGGGACCGCTGCGCGAGATGCTATAGATCGTACAGAATATGGTCGTGTTGTTTTGTTAGAGAATTTGCGTTTTCATCATGGTGAGAAATCAAATGATAAAAAATTTGCCGAACAACTCTCCAGTTTAGGAGATTATTACGTAAATGATGCCTTTTCTGGTTCTCATCGTGCTCATGCATCTATTGTAGGTGTTGCCGACTTCTTGCCTGCTTATGCTGGTCTATTATTTGAGGATGAGTTAACGCATTTACACGCTGTGCTGGATGGTGCGCAAAAACCTACAGCGGCTATTGTTGGTGGTGCTAAAATTTCTACTAAGTTGGCTCTTTTAGAAAGTTTAGTAGAAAAAATGGATTACTTATTTATTGGCGGAGGAATGGCAAACACATTTCTTTATGCGCAAGGATATAATGTTGGTGCATCATTATGTGAACATAAGCTTAAGAAAACAGCGCAGCGTATTCTTAAGAAGGCAGAGGCATCATCTTGCCGAATTATGCTTCCTGTAGATGGTGTTGTGTCAACGGAATTTAAAGCAAGTCCAATTTGCCAAATTGTTGATATTGGATCTATGCCAAGTGCAGATCATATGATTCTGGATATCGGTCCTGAAACAATGATAAGCTGGAATGAGGCTTTAGAAAAATGTAAAACGGTTGTGTGGAATGGTCCAGTTGGTGCATTTGAGCTAACGCCGTTTGATACAGGCTCAATAATGCTCGCACGTATTATTGTAAAGCTAACTACACAAGAAAAAATACAGAGTGTTGCCGGTGGTGGTGATGTGTTGTCTGCATTATCACGTGCAGGATTGCGGGACTCTATGTCTTATATATCAACAGCAGGTGGTGCTTTTTTAGAGTGGCTGGAGGGAAAAGAACTTCCCGGTGCCGCAGTTATGATGGAGAAAAAATAACTATGGAAGATAATAAAAGAACTGCGCCAGTTTTGCAGGTTTATAATCGAGAGCAGCTTACTGCAGCAGTACAAGTTGCAAAAGATTGCGGTCGGCCAATCGCTTTATGCGATGATGGCGCGATGCTTGAGGCGCTTGGTTATGGCTATATGGATGCTTTGTTGGAGCAAGGTGCTGAAATGATCTCTTCTGACGGTGGTGATGTAGATCTTGTGTTTGATGCAGGTATGGATGCAACAATGGCAATTGCTGCATTGCAAAATGGCTATGATCATATTCGTTTTACAGGCGATGATGCTTTAATGAAAAAGCTAGAGGATATAGCCGATTCCTACGGTGCTACCTTAGAGCAGGGAGAGGGCGTTGTGCTGAAGGTTGGTAAGCCTGAGCATATGCTGGCCCGTTGCATGAATTGGACTAACACTCGTGAACATTAATAATTATAGTCACTTTTAGATAAAGAGGAAAGCTATGAAAACTACACGTAAAGTAAAGCAAATTTTAAGCTGTTATGAAGGTGATAACGCTGGCACTAAGGCTAACTTAGCGCGCATGCTTATGCAGGGTAAATTAGGCGGTACAGGTAAGATGATTATTTTGCCGGTGGATCAAGGTTTTGAGCATGGACCAGCGCGTAGTTTTGCTCCTAATCCAGCAGCTTATGACCCTCACTATCATTTTCAGCTAGCTGTGGATGCAGGACTTAGTGCATATGCCGCTCCTTTAGGGATGATTTCTGCTGGTGCAGATAGTTTTGCAGGGCAAATACCAACTATTCTTAAAATGAATAGTGCTAACTCTCTGTCAGCGTTGGAAAGTGGGGATCAGGCAGTTACTGCTTCTGTGGATGATGCTTTGCGGTTGGGGTGTTCTGCAATTGGTTTTACAATCTATCCTGGTTCAGATAAATGCTATGATATGATGGAAGAGTTCCGTGCGTTATCTGAGGAGGCTCGTTCAAAAGGCCTAGCGGTAGTTCTCTGGTCTTATGCTCGCGGTGGTGTTGTTACTAAAGATGGTGAAACAGCTATTGATACAATCTCCTATGCAGCGCATATGGCTGCGCTGCTAGGTGCGCATGTCATTAAGGTGAAGCTGCAAACTGATTTCTTAGATTTGCCAGAAGCCAAGAAAGTGTATGAAGCAGAGAATATTGATATTTCTACCTTAACAAAGCGTGTAGAGCATGTGGTGCAGTGCTGCTTTAATGGCCGCCGTATAGTGGTTTTCTCCGGTGGTGGTAAAAAAGGTGATGCGGCATTATTTGATGAAGCTCGTGCGATTCGTGATGGTGGTGGTAATGGGTCGATTATTGGTCGTAATACCTTCCAACGGCCGCGTGATGAAGCGCTAGCATTGTTGACTACTATGACGCAAATTTATCTTGGTAAAGCATAATTTGTAGAGTGAGGTGCAATGACTGCTGATGTAGAGCAATGCCGAGTATATTTGATTACTCCTCCAAAGTTGGAAATTACTACGTTTGCCGATGAACTAAAGTCAGCTTTTGACGGAGGGGATGTTGCATGTTTGCAGTTGCGGTTGAAAAATATTGGCCGTGATGATGTTAAGCGTGCTGCGGAGGTAATACATCCGATCTGCCAATCTTATGATGTAGCATTTTTACTGAACGATGATCCTCACTTGGCCAAAGAAATTGATGCCGATGGTGTGCATGTTGGTGAAGATGATGCCACAGCAGAAGGTGCAAGAGAAGTTGTGGGAGAAGATAAGATAGTTGGCGTAAGCTGCTATAATTCAAAGCATCGCGCAATGGAGGCTGGTGAACAAGAGGCCGACTATATAGCATTTGGTGCATTTTATCCCACTCAGACGAAGCAGGTAAAAGCTTATGCTACACCTGACTTGCTCGAGTTTTGGAGTACTTATACTACACTTCCTTGTGTAGCTATTGGTGGTATAACGCCTGATAATTGTCAGCCTTTAGTGCGTGCTGGCGCAGATTTTATATGTATGATTTCGGCAGTGTGGCAGCATGTTGATGGTCCAGAAGCTGCGATTAAATCTTTTAACAAGGCGATTGCTTCTGCATAGGTACAAGGTAAGCATGGACATAAAATTATTATGCCTAGGTGGGGTATAGAGTTCGTATAATTTTTAAGTAAAATATTGTTGATGTTTTTTGTTTGTAGTTACAGTAGCATTATTTTTTAGATAGGCAGTATAATGCTAACTCTCAGCCCGGACTGTGGGCTGTCAGATAATATAACTTCGCCGCCATGTCGCTGTATAATATCTCTTACGATAGCTAATCCTAAACCTACGCCGCCAGTTTCTTGGTTTCGTGAAGAATCAACTCTAAAAAATGCTTGAAAGACCTGCTCTCTATTTTCTTGAGGAATGCCTGGTCCGTCATCATCAATGGTAATTATCGCATTATTCTGGTTTTCAGACAAGCTCGTGTCGATATTGACATTATTTCCGTAGCGTAGACCGTTAGTAATTAGGTTATGAATGCAACGGCGCAAGGCGGGCTCTTTTCCGGTAAGTTCTATATTTTTCTTTGCTGTAAAGTTTACTGTTCCGCTATGGTTTTTATAGCTATCAGTTATTTCTTCTAAAAATGATATGAGGTTGATAGGGGCAGAATTTTCGGAAGTGATATCGCGGGTAAATTCTAAATAGCTGTTTAACATAGCCTCCATTTCATCAATATCTTTTATTAGCTCATTTTTAGCATCGCTTTCATCCATGAGCTCTAGTTGTAGGCGCATACGGGTTAGCGGTGTTCTCATGTCATGAGAAATGCCAGCTAATGTTTGAGTGCGGCGCTCAAGAAGTCGTTTGATTCGTTCTCTCATTTCAATGAATGCTAATCCGGCCTTGCGTATTTCTCTAGCGCCTTGTGGTCTAAATTTTGGCATATCCTGTCCGCGACCAAATTTCTCAGCCACTTCGGCAAGGCGTAAGACAGAGCGCACTTGTCCACGAAGAAAAAGTATAGCAACAAAGGCTAAAAATATACCAACTCCAATAACCCAAAGAATGAAGATATAGGTGGTTGGGTTCGCTAATCTTTTATTAGAGGCTTCAATTGTAAGAACGCCATCAGGAAGTTGTATGTCGGTAACAATAAGGGTGCGCTTTTTATCGTAATGGACATGAAATTTTGTAGGTATTTGCTGTGATAAACAGGTGGCATAACCTTCATGTTCGGGGGATGTAATATTGGTTTCAGCTAATGTATCGCTAGGGCTAAAATAAAGGAAAAGGCCCATAAATTCACGGCTATCTTGTGTTACTAATTGCCGTTGTAGTGGGTCATTAACATTAAACGCGCTGGCCATTAAGGAAACCTCGCCACATAAAGAGTTAGCCATATTGCGGCTAACACTGCTCCAGTGGCGTTCATAAAAAATATAGGTGGCAATGCCCTGCATTAGGATTATGGGGGCAAGGATTATTAGCAGAAACCGCCAATAAAGCGATCTAGGAGCAAAGCGTTTTAGCCAGCGTGCAGCCATGTTATTCCTGTATATCCGGAAGTCCGGTATAATGCTTGTTATTATGTTTCTCCTGCATTATATAGGTTAAATAAGGTGCTGCCTATGGTCAATTTGTAGTATTTTTGTTTTTTAATTATATGGTATTTGTTACCTTTTGCTTAAGGAGCAAGCATTCTCATAATGCTTGTGTTCTAATGTGCAGCGCTATAACATGTAGTGCTATATCCAAACTCAAGGAGTATATTTTTGTAAACATGCTTTAAGTGGCGTGTTCTCAGAGGTAATATGAAATAAAGTCATGAATGACAGTGTAAAAAAGAAAGATGCCGATAATCAAATAATTATTTTTGATACCACTTTGCGAGATGGTGAGCAGTCGCCAGGCGCTACCATGAATTTGGAAGAAAAAGTGCTAATTGCTGAAGTGCTGGATAATATGGGCGTTGATGTTATTGAGGCAGGATTTGCACGCGCTTCTAAAGGTGATTTTGAAGCAGTGGCAGCGGTGGCTAAGGTTGTAAAAAATGCAACAGTTTGCAGTTTGGCGCGGGCAATAAAAGAAGATATTGATGACGCTGCGGCAGCTATAAAATTGGCAAAACAGCCAAGGATACATACTTTTTTAGCCACTAGCCCTTTGCATATGGAACATAAGCTAAAGATGTCAGAAGATGAAGTTTTGGATAAGATTCGTGAAAGCGTGACTTATGCAAGTAAATTTACTGATGATATTGATTGGTCGCCAGAAGATGCAACGCGTAGTGAGCATGATTTTTTATGTCGTGCAATTGAAACAGCAATCAATTGCGGAGCAACAACAATTAATATACCTGATACGGTAGGGTATACGGTTCCTCATGAGTTTTTTGAGTTGTTTTCAATGATCCGTAACCGCGTTCCTAACATTGATAAGGCTATTTTATCAGTTCATTGCCATAATGATTTAGGCTTAGCAGTGGCAAACTCTTTAGCTGCGGTGGATGCTGGTGCACGTCAAATAGAGTGTACGATTAACGGTATTGGAGAGCGTGCAGGAAATACTGCCTTGGAAGAGGTGGTGATGGCGGTTCACACAAGGGGTGACATAATGCCTTATACAACAGGCATTAAAACTGAACAAATTATGCGGGCATCAAAATTAGTTTCTAATGTTACTGGATTTATGGTGCAAAATAACAAAGCCATTGTTGGCGCTAACGCATTTGCACATGAGTCTGGAATTCATCAGGACGGTATGTTGAAAAATAAGAGTACTTATGAAATTATGACACCAGAATCAGTAGGGTGGTCAAGCAAAAGCTTGGTTTTAGGTAAACATTCTGGCCGGGCGGCATTCCGTGATAAGCTGAAAGAGCTGGGTATTGAACTGGGTGAGAATGCATTTCATGATGCATTTGATAGATTTAAAGCGCTAGCTGATAAGAAAAAGAAAGTATATGACGATGACATACTTGCTTTGCTTGATGAGCAAATTGTAGCTGCAGATGAAGTGGTGCAAGTGGAGCGGTTGGCCGTTAGTTGTGGTTCGGATGGTCAGCAGGCAACAATATCATTGATTGTAGATGGTGTAGAGAAAAGCGCAACGGAGCAAGGTCAAGGGCCTGTGGACTCAACGTTTAAGGCTATTCGATCAATTGTGCCTCATGAGGCAAGCTTGCGGCTTTATCAAGTGAACGCTGTAACTGAAGGAATTGATGCGCAAGCAGAGGTGTTAGTGCGTTTGGAGACTCCTAAAGGGGTTCTAATAAATGGTAGCGGGTCTGATGTTGATACGTTAGTTGCATCTGCAAAAGCATATATTTCAGCATTAAATAAGCTACATAACTACGAAGAGCGGGTTATTCCAGAAGGAGGCTCGTTGTAGTTTGACACCTGTGTTAAAACGCGTATGTTAGTGAAAGTTCAGGGGGGTGTTACGTATGATGCACCTGATTTGGGTTGTTATTTTGGGGTTAGGATGAGGGTTGCATGTTCTCTAAGCTTTTAGGTTTATTTTCTAGTGATATGGCTATTGATCTGGGAACCGCTAATACATTGGTTTATGTTAAGGGGCAAGGTATTGTACTTAATGAGCCTTCAGTAGTGGCGCTTATTAATCAAAATGGTCAGCGTGTTCCATATGAATTTGGTAATGAAGCTAAATTGATGCTGGGAAGAACTCCGGCTGATATTACCGCCTCTCGCCCGCTGAAAGATGGTGTAATTGCGGACTTTAAAGGTGCAGAAGAAATGATAAAGCATTTCATCCGTACAGTGCATAAGCGTAGCAGTTTTACTGGGCCAATGATTATTATTTGTGTGCCGTCAGGATCTACACCTGTTGAAAGACGTGCTATTCAAGATGCTGCAGAAAGTGCTGGCGCAAGAGAAGTTTGGTTGATTGAAGAGCCAATGGCTGCAGCGATTGGAGCTGGCTTGCCAGTTACGGAGCCAACAGGGTCTATGATTGTTGATATTGGCGGTGGAACTACGGAAGTGGCAGTGCTATCCCTTGGTGGAATCGTTTATGCGCAATCTGCTCGTGTGGGTGGTGATATGATGGATCAAGCAATCGTTTCTTATATTCGTCGTTATCATAATCTTTTAATTGGCGAAGCAACAGCAGAGGAAATTAAGAAAAACATCGGCGCGGCCTGTATTCCAGAAAGTGGTGACGGCCCAGAAATGAGTATTAAAGGTCGTGATTTAATTAATGGGGTTCCAAAAGAGATCGTATTAAATCGTCGTCAAGTGGCAGAGAGTCTACAAGAGCCTGTGGTTCAGGTGGTGGATGCTGTAAAGGAGGCGCTTGAATTGACTCCGCCGGAACTATCTTCAGATATTGTTGATCGTGGAGTGGTAATGACTGGTGGTGGTTCGTTATTAACTGATTTTGATAAAGTCATGCGTCGAGCAACAGGACTTCCAGTGCTTGTTGCTGCGGATTCGTTGAATTGTGTAGCGATGGGAACAGGAAAGGTTCTTGAAGAGCCTGAAAAATTCAAACATGTGCTTTTTCAGCAAGAATAACCTGTTTTTAGCCTAAATGGTAAGGGAATAGGCTGCTCATGGGGGGTAGCTATAGATTGTTAGCATAAAAAATGCTATAGTAAGTGCAGATGTTTAGGCCCGGTAGAGGCAAAAGTGGATATAAAAAGTCGCAAAAAAGTCTCAGTAAAGCAGGCGGTGTTGCCCGTTAAAGGATTCTTATCGCGTATTTCCTTAGTGTTTTTACTAGCAGCCTGCATCATTGTTATTCTTTTTGGCAATGCTAAACCTGAATGGATTCAGTCTGCACGTGCTAAGGTTCTAGATGTTACCACGCCAATGCTTGCAGTAATTGCTGCTCCAATTGAAAGCTATCGTGCTTTTCAAAAAGATCTCGCTCTTTGGGCGCAGGCTGTTGATGAAAATGATGTTCTGCGCCGTAAAATAACTCGTTTAGAACGTATCGAACAATCGGCTTTAGCCATCCATGCTGAAAATGCACGTTTACGAGAATTACTACATTACTTGCCCAATAGCGAAATTATATATCATACGGCAAAAGTTGTGGGACATACTGGCGGCCCGTATATGCGATCTATGCTAATAGCTAGCTCTAATATGGGGCATGTTAGTGTGGGGCAAGTGGTGGAAACAGAAGATGGGCTGGTTGGTCGTATTGCGAGTGCAGGCAATTATGGTGCACAAATTATGCTTATAACGGATAGTAATTCTAGTGTTCCAGTTATTGCTGAATTTTCACGGGAGCGTGCTTTGATAAAGGGGAATAATTCACCTTTATTGGAAATGCAACATTTGCCAGATAATAGCAATATAAGAGTGGGAGAGCGTATCCTAACCTCAGGAGATGGTGAGTTTTTCCCCGTTGGAATTGTAGTTGGTGTGGTGCAGTCTGTAAATGAAAATGGTGTTGCGGTGAAGCCAGCAGTAGATTGGGTGCGGTTAGAGAATGTTCTGATCAGTCAAATGCCAGCAATAGAAACAGATGAAAATTTCTTACCATGATAAGACGGCAATTGCATAGCATAGGTAGTGGTTACAGGTTGATTTTTCCTGCGGTCCTAGTTTTCTTTTTATTATTACTAAGTGTCTCATACATACCTGTCCCGGGGCTCTCTTCTTTTGTTCCGCTTTTTGTGGCAGCATCAGTTTATTATTGGGCCATTTTTGCACCTGCGGCATTGCCGCGATGGTTTGTATTTATTGCCGGTATTATTCAAGATTTACTATATGGAACTCCTGTAGGAAGTACTTCATTAGCGTTATTACTATTATGGACGTTAATTGCAGCTCAGCGGACATATCTTTTAAAAGAGCCATTTATGGTAATATGGTTTTTGTTTGCTGTATCTTTATTTCTGTATTGTGTTGTTATCTCAATTCTTTATATGGTTTTATTAGGTGTGGGTTATTTTACGGCATCGGCCCTTATGCAATATGGCATAACGGTAGTATTATATCCATTATTGCACCGGTTATTTGGTTCTTTACATAGCGAATTATTTAAGGGGCATCATGCGTAATCCAAAAGCGCAAAAACGGTTTGGCTTTGGTCGTCGGGCTTTGGTGCTTGGGGTGGGGAAGGCAACATTGTTAACTGCTTTGGCTGCTCGTCTATACTATTTGCAGGTTGGTGAATCTGAAAAATATCAAGATATGGCCGAAGGCAATCGGGTGCGTTTATATCCAGTTTTACCGCGTCGAGGGAAGATAATAGATCGTTCAGGTCAAGTGTTAGCAACAGGAAATGTGCAATATCGGGTGTTATTTACTCCTGAACGTAGTGCAGATGATATTCGCGTAATTGAGAAAGTTGCGGAATTGCTTCAGTGGGATGAAGGCTTATTTATGCAAATGCAGAAAAAGGCATTAGATCGTTCTGTATCACCACCAATATTATTAGGAAATGCAATAAGTTGGGAGCAGGTGGCTAAGTTAGAAGTTCACGCGCAGAAATTAGCGGGTGTAGTGATTGATGCTCCAGAGGTGAGGTACTACCCTTATGCTAAACATATGGCGCATATTATTGGTTATGTAGGGCGGCCATCAAAAGATGAAATGGAAGATGGTCCGCTATTTCGTCATCCTGATTTTAGAATTGGGAAAAATGGTTTAGAGGGGAAGTTCGATGACGAATTGCAAGGAAAGGCTGGGGTAAGGCAGATTGAGGTAAATGCTAGAGGTGCATTTGTTCGTGAATTATCTGTTGATAGAGGAACTCCAGGTGCGGATATTACCGTTACAATAGACGCTGATTTACAGCGCTTTGTTATTGATAGATTGGCTGGTCAGGGTGGTCTGGATGTTGAGGGGGCATCTGCCGTTGTTATGGATATTCAAACTGGGGATGTTTTGTCCATGGCATCAGTTCCGAGTTATGATTCAAACCAGTTTGTTCGTGGCATAAAGCCTGATTATTGGAAAATGTTGATGGATAGTTCAGATTCTCCTATGACGAATAAGTCCATTGCGGCTCAATATCCACCTGGATCAACATTTAAGCCGATAACAGCGTTGGCGGGTTTAGAGCTTGGCTTGATTACAGAAAAAACTCGGCGTTATTGTCCGGGGTTTTTTAAATATGGTGGTAGAAAATTCCATTGTTGGCACCGGCCTGGTCATGGTCATGTTGATGTTTACGGTGCTTTACAACATTCGTGCAATGTTTTCTTTTATAGTATGGCAGCAGAATTAGGAATTGATAATTTGGCTGCAATGGCAAGGAAATTTGGATTGGGTACTAAGTGCGGTATTGAAATGCCCGGTGAAAAGCCTGGTTTAGTGCCAGACAAGGCATGGAAGAGAGCAATGCTGGACAAGCCTTGGTATAATGGCGAGACACTAAATTCAAGCATCGGACAGGGCTATTTGCTAGTAACTCCTTTACAGTTAGCTCTGATGACTGCTCGCTTGGCGGGAGGGAGGCAGGTGATGCCGCGTATTATTCTTCCTTCTCAGGCTTCTGCTAGCGAAATGGTTATGTTGGATTCGGGTCAGAAAGTATTTCTTCCAGGCGAAGAAAGAGAATTTTCATCAATAGAGGTGAACCCTCGTAATCTTGCGATTGTGCAAGAGGGAATGAATCGAGTAGTTAATATGGCTGGTGGTACGATGTATACTAACCGCTTAGAGATGTCTGATTTTCAAATGGCCGGTAAAACAGGAACAGTGCAAGTTCTAAGTAACCGTACTTTCAAGCATACGCCATGGAAAAAGTCAGAACGTTATCACGCTTTATTTGTTGGTTATGCGCCCGTTGTTAACCCGCGTTATGCAATATCTGTGGTGGTTGAGCATGGTGGTTATGGTGCTTTGATTGCTGGTCCAATTGGGCGAGATATTATGCAAGAAGTTTATGATAAGCTGGGAGGGTAACATCAATGCACCGTACAGCACATAAAAGAGAAGAATTGCTGATTTTTCGTAAGCTTCAGAAGTTACCATTTTTGTTTATGCTATTAATTTTGCTGATCAGTAGTGTTGGGTTTTTGCTGTTATATTCTGCGGCCAAAGGCAATATTGATCCGTGGGCATCGCGGCAGATGTTTCATTTTGCAATAGGTGTTTTTGCATTTGTTATAGTGGCTATTATTGATATACGTTTTTGGTTTCAATTTTCTTACTTTATCTATTTATGCGGATTAGGCTTATTGCTTATGACTACATTTGCTGGTGTAGAAGGTGGTCTAGGTGCGCAACGATGGTTAAACATTGGCGGGTTTCAGTTTCAGCCTTCTGAATTGGCAAAAGTATGTATGGTTATGGCGGTTGCTCGTTATTATCAAATGCTTCACATTAATAATATTCAGAAAATTACAGGAATGATTATTCCTGCGATATTGATTCTTTTTGCAGCATTATTAGTGTTTAAGCAGCCTAATTTAGGTACAGCAAGTATTATGGCTATTACGGGCGGTGCAATGCTTTTTATGGCAGGGGTTAGCTGGAAGAAATTTGCCTTGGCGGCTTTAGTGGTGGTGATAGCATTACCAGTAGCATGGAATGCAGGGGTTATAAAAAACTATCAAAAACAGCGTGTTATTACTTTTTTAAATCCCGAGCAGGACCCCTTGGGTTCAGGTTATAATATCATTCAGTCGAAAATTGCAATTGGTTCTGGTGGTGTTGCAGGAAAGGGTTTTCTAAAGGGAACGCAAAGTCAACTTAGTTTTGTTCCAGAGCGTCAGACAGATTTTATTTTCTCAATCCTTGCAGAGGAGTGGGGATTTACTGGTGGTGTTTTGTTGATTATTTTATACGGCCTATTAGTATTTACGGGGCTGCGAATTGCAGTAAGCTGTGAAAGCATGTTTGGTCAGTTATTAGCATATGGTGTGATTACAGTGATGTTTGTCCATGTGTTTGTTAACATGGGGATGGTGATGGGAATTTTGCCGGTTGTTGGTGTGCCGCTGCCATTAGTATCTTACGGCGGAAGTAGTATGGTAAGTACATTGGCTGGTCTTGGTTTTGTGGCTAATGTATGGGTGCACCGTAGGGTAAAGCTATAGGGTAGTTTAAGACGCTAAGTTATATAGTTAGGCATGTTGGCTATTTTGGAGTAAGAGGAAAAGTTATGTCTAAAAATATTGACGGATTTACTCTGGTAGAGATGAGTATTGTGTTGGTTATTATTGGGCTGATTGTTGCGGGTGTAATGGGTGGAAGAGAGTTAGTTGAAAATTCTCGGACTAATAAAATTATTGCTCAAGTGAAAGGCTATAAGTCCACGATACATAGTTTTGTGTTGAAATTTAATGTGTTGCCAGGGGATATGCCAAATCCGCGTGTATATTGGCCAAGTTGGGTTTCTGTAGCTTTTAATGATGGTCGCGGCAATGGTAATGGCATTATAGATTTTGAGAATGAGTCAAGAATGTTTTTTAAGCATTTATCGCTATCGGGTATGATTCCAGGTAATTATCATGCAACAGGGTGTGGAGGGCAGCCCGGTGTGTGTGTGCCTAAAGGTCCGCTGAAAGGTAGTGCGTTTACTGCGCGGCGTATTAATAGTACTACTAGTATAGCTCAGGCGCATATTCATTTTGCGGGTTATGACTCTTCAGTACCAGGTAGTCACAATTTTGGTGCATTAAATGGCCAGCGTGCTTACGCTATTGATAAAAAAATAGATGACGGTGCTCCGCGTTATGGAAAAGTTTTAAGCAATGTTGGGGTTTATACACCGGGCTATACGGAAGCATGTCGTCATGTATATCCGCTTGCAACGGAAGTTAAGGATTGTAACTTAAATTTTCTATATATCGAGTAAGCTAATTTTTTAGTGTCGCCTATATAAAAATAATAAAATATTTAGTTCATATCTTGAAAATAATACACTCTCACTTATATCTAACCCGTAGAATAATTGTTAACCACATTAAGGTAAAGCTATGACAACAGCACCAGAGACACACAAGTTTGATGCACAGGTGGATAAAGTGTTCCATCTGATGATTCACTCACTGTATGAAAAGAAAGAGATTTTTTTACGGGAATTGATTTCAAATGCATCCGATGCTTGTGATCGCTTGCGTTATCTTGGTTTAACTAAGCCAGACCTACTACAAGAAGGTAGTGATTTTCGTATAACAATGTCTTTTGATAAAGAGCGTAAATTACTTACTATTCATGATAATGGCGTGGGTATGACGCGCGCTGAAATGATAAAAAATCTAGGAACAATTGCGCGTTCTGGTACGCAAGGTTTTGCAGAAAAACTAACTGGTGATGAGAAAAAAGATACTCAGCTCATTGGTCAATTTGGTGTTGGTTTTTATTCGGCCTTTATGGTTGCAGAAAAGGTGGAAGTTATTTCACGTGCTGCAGGTGGTAAAAAGGCGCATAAATGGTCATCTAGAGCGGATCATGAATTCACTATCGAAGAAATATCTGAGGAAACAGGACGTGGAACTGAAATAACGTTATTTTTGCGTGATGATGCTGTAGAGTTTTTAGATCGATTCCGTATACAGCACGTTGTTGAAATTTATTCCAACCATGTTGCATTTCCAATTATTCTTAAAGATGATGAGGGTAATGAGGATCAGATCAATTCGGGTCAAGCGCTGTGGCAGCGTAATAAGTCTGAAATAAATGACGAAGAATATTTGGAATTTTATAAGGGGCTTAGTCACCTTGGTAATGATAAGCCATGGTTGACCATGCATAACAAAGCAGAGGGAACGGTGGAATATACTAACCTTCTTTTTGTTCCTACGGCTAAGCCATTTGATCTATTCCATCCAGAGCGTCAGACTCAGGTTAAATTATATATTAAACGGGTATTTATTGCAGAAGAGGGGGTGGAAGTTATTCCATCATATCTTCGATTCTTGCGTGGTGTTGTGGATAGTGCCGATTTACCATTAAATATTAGCCGAGAAACTGTACAAAATAGTGTGGTGATGCATCGGATCAAGACTTCAATTACTAAGCGTGTTTTGAAAGAGCTTGCTAAAAAAGCAAAGGAAGATGCTGCTGAATATAGGAAGTTTTGGGACATTTTTGGTCCTGTTATTAAGGAAGGTCTATGCGATGGGATGGAGCCTCGTGATGATATTTTGGAAGCTTGTCGCTTTCAAACCAGCGTTTCTGGTGAGCAATTAGTGAGCTTAGAAGAATATGTAGATAGGATGCCTGAAGAGCAAAAGGTGATTTACTACATCACTGGAGATAATGTGGATAAGGCGTTAGCTAGTCCGCAGATTGAAGGCTTCCGTAAAAATGGTATAGAAGTTCTTTTGCTAACAGATAGTGTGGATGAGTTCTGGGTAAATGTTGTGCCTGCATTTAAGGATTTTGAACTTAAGTCTGTAACACGTAGTAGTGCTGAATTAGAGGGTTCTAGCGCAAACAAAGCCAGTTCTGATGATGAAGAGGCAGGTGATGATAGCGCTGGTGTAAAGATTGGGTCGCATGATGCATCTGCCTTATTGGGGCAGGTTAAAGAAGTGTTGGGTGATTTAGCAGCGGATGTTAGGGTTACAACACGTCTTGCGGATAGTCCGGTGTGTTTGGCTGTGCCAGATGGAGCTATGGATATTCGTATGGAAAGGTTTATGTATGAAAATAAACAGTTGCCAAAGGTGAATGCTAAGATATTTGAAATTAATCCAGAGCATCCTATTGTTGTGCAGTTGGCTGATGATATTGCTGCTAACGAAGATCAGGAAAGAATTTCTAATACAATTCATTTATTGTTTGCTCAGGCTAATATTGTTGAAGGTGAGCCATTGCCGGATGTTCCTGGGTTTACACGACGTTTAAATCAGCTATTGCAAAATTCACTTGCTGCATAGCTAAAAATAACCTGAGTTTTTAGTGTTAAGTTGTTCATAAAGAACGTTATTGTTAAAAACAGTTCTGGTTCCGATATAAAGCCCTGTGGCACTTATCCACAGGGCTTTCTTGTTGCTAAAATGGCGCATCGTTTCGAAAACGGAATGTCAAGGCCTAAAAAGTGTTTTTTGGCATTGACGAAGTGCTGCATGGTTAGTATACAGTCCATATATAGTATTAGCCTACCCTGTGGATAACTAGATGTAGTGGTTGACTGCAGCGGGGCTAGCCGGGGGTGTTATGCTCAAAGCAGATGTAGGGGGCTTTCGTGGCAAACAAAAAAGTTGGGGTTATTAAAGAAGAACGCTGCACCGGGGGGCAATCACGCATTGGTGCAGCGTTTTCTGGTTATTCATTGTCGGGTGCAGGGGTATCATCTCCTTCCAAATCTGGAGCACAATCTTACAAATCAGAACTTCAAAAATTACAAGAAGAAGTATCTTTGCTTACATCATATTGTTCAGATACGGTCTATCGTTTGCGTTATGACAATATGAAGTATGATTATATCAGCCCATCTGTAGTACGATTGCTTGGTTTTACGCCAGAAGAGATGAAGAAAATTCATTTTCGTTCACTTGTTGTTGAAACAAGAATTGTAACTGATGGAATGCAAACCGTTCATTCATTTGATGAATTGGAGGCTCGTCGTCGTTCAGGGGATGTAAATAAATGGCAGGCGGATTATTTAATAAGAACAAAAACGGGTGAAAAAATCTGGGTATCGGATGTGTCTCAGCCTTGGTTCGACGATTATGGTGCCGTAATTGGTTCTGTAGGAAGCTTGCGTGATGTAACCGATCGTGTTCATGTAGAAAAAATGGCGCGTGCAGAACTTGAACGAGTTGCTAATACCGACGCTTTAACAGGAACCGCCAGTCGAAGAGTTTTCTTTACAGAATTGGAAAGAGAACTAAAGAGAATTCAACGAACCGATCTTCAAATTTCTATTTTGATGATTGATGTCGATAATTTTAAGCGCATAAATAAGGCATATGGACATGAAGTTGGTGACCGCATGCTTATTGAAATAGCTGATATTATTCGTGGATGCTTGCGTGATACTGATGTTTTGGCTCGAATAGGTGGCGAAGAATTTGGGGTTATATTGCCAGATACTTCTATGCAAGGAGCTTATTGGGTTGGTGATCGTGTTAGGGATGCAATATCAAGGCATTTATTTGCAACGGGTGCTGATGACAATCCTGCGCAATGTACGGTTTCTATAGGTGCGGCTTCGGCAGTGCCTAGTGATGAAGCAGAGGCCGCAAGTTTATTTAAATTAGCAGATACAAGATTGTATATTGCAAAAAATACCGGGCGTAATCAAGTATCAGTTGATGAGGTTATGTTAACGCATTAGGGTAAAGAAATATACTGCCTGCTAAATGTAATAGTATGTAGTATTTAGATTGGTTGTTGGTTGGGTATATTATCCGTGCAGCCGTAGGGGGAAACCGGGTGTTGAAAAGTATGGGGGTACTTTTCATTATAGCACCCGGTTTTTGCTGCTCATAAAACATTACAGATTTACATTTTTTTATGTATAATAAAAACTTATGGTGGTTGAGTTTAAAAAGGAGGTGTAGTGTTAAAACATAAGGCACATGTTGCTGCCAATCGGTTTGGTTATGGTGCAAGTATAGAGAATATTGCGCATATTAATGATAGCCCAGAAAACTGGTTGCAGGCTCAGTTGCGTGCAGAAAAAAATAAACCTATATCAAAATACAAGCCTGAAAGCGCTTCGGTTATTCAACATTATCACCAAGAAAATATAAAAATGTCACGATCTGGCAAAAGTGATGCTAGAAAAAAAATGCGTGAAACTATGCGGCAGCGTTATGTTTCTGATATGCAGAATCGTATCTTGCGGGTGGTAGAATCGGACCACCCATTTATAGAGCGGCTAACGCAGTTTTGGAGTAATCATTTTGCAATTTCTATCCGTAAAGGATCAAAACTACATGGCTTTGTAAATTTTTTTGAAACAGAGGCTATCAGACCTAATATTTTAAATAATTTTTCAGATATGCTAATTGCTTCTACTCAGCATCCCTGCATGTTGTTTTATCTTGATAATTTAAACTCTATTGGGCCAAAATCATTTGCAGGAAAAAGAAGGGATGTTGGCTTAAATGAAAATCTTGCACGTGAAATTTTAGAATTACATACTTTGGGTGTGCAGGGTGGTTATCGGCAACGTGATGTTGAATCACTAGCGCGGATGATTACAGGTTGGACAATGTCTCCAGAAGGTGAAAAGGCAGGGGAATTTAGTTTTAACAAGCGCCAACATGAGCCCGGTGCGCAAACTTTATTAAGCAAGCGTTTTGCTAATGGTGGAGTTGAGCAGGGGGTAAAGGCTTTAGAGTTTCTTGCTATTCACCCAGCCACAGCAAGGCACTTATCTTTTAAATTAGCGCGTCACTTTATTGCAGATGATCCACCGCAAGTGGCTGTTGATGCATTAACAGCTACTTGGATAAGAACAAATGGGAATTTACAGCAAGTATATCAAACATTGTTAGCTTTACCTGCAGTTTGGGATAAACGCTTCAGTAAAATTAAAACTCCGTATGATTATCTTATTTCTACAGCAAAATTAGCACATAGTGCTGCAGATAAAATATCGGATGATCAGGCAAAGTTTTTGTTAGAGTCACTAAAGCATTTTGGCTGGTTACCTTTCTCGGCAAGTTCTCCAGAAGGGTTTCCAGATACGGCTGTAGAGGTTAGTGGTCCAGACGATATGTTACGACGAACGCAATGGGCTTTGGCTGCTTCAGGAAAATTTTCATGGCGTTACCCAGCATCAGTTGTTGCAGAGACTATATTTACAGCAGATTTATTATCGCACAACACTAAAAAATTAATTATGGCCTCAGCAACACCGCAAGAGGCTTGGGTGTTGTTGTTGGCATCGCCAGAATTTCAGCGGAGGTAAGGATGGCAAAAGTTACGCGCCGAGATATATTACGTAAATGCGCTATTGGTGTAACGCCTTTGTTGCTGCCAAATGTTAGTTTTTCTGCATGGGGTGCTAATAACAGGGGGCGTGTAGGTAATAATAGCAAATTTCTTATTTTTATTATTCTTCGTGGTGGGATGGATGGTTTGGCTGCCGTTGCACCTTATGGTGATAAAAACTACCAAAAATCTCGAGGAGACTTAGCATTACCAATGCCTGGTGAGGTTGGAGGTGTTATTGATATTGATGGTTTTTTTGGCCTTCACCCTGCAATGAGTTCTCTAAAAAAGTCCATAGATAAAAAAGAACTAGCTGTAATTCATGGTGTGGCAATACCTTCTCGTACGCGGTCACATTTTGATGCGCAGGATATATTGGAAAGTGGTTTAAATCGTAGAGGTGTTAGTGAAGGAGGGTGGTTAAATCGTACATTGCCTTCATTAAGGGGGCATAGTGAATTTGCCCTTGCTATAAGCAATACGGTTCCTTTGGTTTTACAAGGAGATCATCCAGTGCGTACATGGGCTCCGAAGCATTATCATGTTCCATTACAAAAACTGCCTATGCCGCAGTTATTACAAATGTATGATGGAGACCCCGTGCTAGGAGAATTTTTACGTCAGGGGGTGGAGACAGAGCGGATTGCAAAAAAAGCTATGAAAAAGCACCGTAGCCACCGTGGTAAAAAGCAATTCCCAACAGGTGAAGCCGCGCGTATATTACGTAGCTGTGGTGCAATAATGACTGAGCCTAATGGGCCTAGAGTTGCGGTTTTAGGTACTGATGGCTGGGATACTCATGCAGCTCAAGGGGGTGTAGAAGGTGGGTTAGCAAATAACCTCCGTCACTTATCGGAAGCTCTTGCTCAATTGCCAGATGTTATGGGAGAGCATTGGAAAAACACTGCCGTTGTTGTAGCAACTGAGTTTGGCCGTACGGTTGCGCCTAATGGAACAGGTGGTACAGACCACGGAACGGGGACAGCGGCTTTAGTAATGGGGGGCAGTGTGCGTGGAGGAAAAGTGTATGGTCAATGGCAAGGGCTTGATAAGGGGGCCTTATTTGAGGGGCGTGATTTATATCCAACAATGGATGTAAGGAGTGTTTTTAAGGCTGCATTAGCACAGCATTATGGCTTAAATATAAATGTAATAAACCGTGATATTTTTCCAAATAGTGTGTCTATTCCGGCTGTTTCTAGATTATTTGTTTAACCGAATAGAAGACAATAAGACAATAAGACAATAAGGCAATAAGACAATAAGGCAATAAGGCAATAAGGCAATAAGGGCGATGGTAAGTAAACACAATAAAGTAGTGATTTTATTTGTGGCATTAATGATATGTGCGCCGGCTTTACTTATTGCATTAACAATATACCCTAGCTGTTATGATAGGGCGATGGTTGAGGATGCAGTGCATGAATATAATTCGGAACTGATAATAATAGACCATTACCATCAGCAAAATAGCTGTATACATATTTTGGCTGCAGAGAAAAAGAACTCATCTACCCAAGATGTAAGCCTAGACACTAGGGTGCTTAGGATTAAGAATCCTAAACAGGCACTAAAACTTAACGGATCAATGTTATGGGGAAGTGGTGCTGTTGATGATGTCACAGCGCAATATCAAGATACAAAATGTTATAAAAAAAATGGGCTAGAGCAATGCCTTATGCACCATTGTTGTACTAAATATATTCAAGTAGGTGAATAGATAGCTTGTTACAAAAATAGAGTTTCTAACACATTTTTATAAGGCAATATTTATCTATGTCGCCACCAATGTTTCTCGTTAATTGAGTAAATAGGTTTGTAATGGTGGATTTTTTTATCTTCTACAACTTGTTGAATTTGATTATCAAGGATATAAATCCTCTCGTTAAGCCATACTGCTAGCACAGAGTGGTGAATATTGAGGTTATTATCCATTAGAACAACAACACGCATTTCGCGTGGGTTGAATCCCAATGCTTTTAGTGACATGTATTTGGCGATGGCATAATCCTCACAATCACCATTCTTAATATAAAACTGATAGGGAGTTGCCCAATAATCAGGCACACCCCAATTTATTTGGTCAATAATATAAGGTGTTTGGTTAAGATAGTGGTTTATTTCCTTCATTTGCTGAAGTGGTGATGCTGTTTGTAATGAAGAAAGGAATGAGTTCCATTTTTTCAGTAAACATTTTTGGTTAGATGGAGAACATTCTTTTCCTGTGACCTCATTATCATATTTTTTAAGCATTCCTGTCCATTTGGGGAAGGATTTTAGGCGCGTGGAACGTCTTTCATGTGAGTCAAATAGGCGTTCAGCATAAAGGGCTTCTGGCAATGCTAGAGATGCTAAGCAAATACTCACAAAAAATACCGTTCTGATATATGAGTGCATAGCCCGTAAATACAAAAAATTATAATAAAAGTCATTCTTAAAACGATTGATCACTAGATGCTAGTGATATTAAGTGGTTTTCATGCAAGGCACAAAGGAATATAGCATCTGTGTTTGCTAGAGCACTTTACCATTGCCACTTTACCATTGCTGTTATAATTATTAAAGTCTTTTGCAGCAACATACTGTATATAGTAGGCAGCAGTATAAAATTGGGGATTTGCATTATGGCATCACAAAATGAAACATCGCAGAATTTTCTACCTTCATCAGAAGGCGAGCATGGTGAGGAGCATTTGCGTTCTCGTATGTTGATTGTTGTTGGTGCAATAGTTCTTCTTGTGCTGGCTGCAGTGGTTATTGCGCTTGCTGTGCGTTACGCTCAAGAAAGCTATGATCGTGATGTGCGAAATTGGGAGGTGCGTCTAGGACTAACTGCCGATGCACGCGCGCAAGCTGTTTCAAGTTGGGTGTCTGATCAAAAAGAAGAGCTGTCTGCTATTGCAAATAACATGAATCTTCGCCTCTATCTTACAGAGGTAATTGAGATGGAAGAGGCACTTCTGTCTGGTGAGGAGATGGAAAGTCCTGATATGATGCAGGTATCTTTTTTACGCAATTATTTATCTGCAACAGCGCAGCGTGTAGGGTACCAAGCGCAAGTTACGAATATGGTTCCTGCAAATGTTGCTGTAGAAGGTAATGCAGGTCTTTATTTATTACTGCATATGGCGCACATGCCAGAAGAAGGTCAGCGCCCGCTTATGGTTTCTACGGTTGGAGCTCCCGCAATAAAAGGTAAAATAGAGGAGTTTATTAACTCTGTTCCACTAACAAAAACTCAAATGCTTCCGCCTTACCTTAATAAAAATGGTGAAGTGTCTATAGCCTTTCTGGTGCCTGTTTATGCCGTGCAGGGAGATGAAATTGCTGAATCTCAAATAGGTTTTATTCTTGGCGTTCGTACAATTGATGAGAGCTTATTCCCCTTGCTAAAAACTCCGGCTGTAGCAGAAAAAACAGCGGAAACATTATTATTACAAAAAGGAAATAATGATGTGTTCGAGTATCTTTCTCCATTGCGGGATGGTACAGGAGCTTTAGAACGCAAATCAAGCAGTCATAGCCCGCAGCTTGCTTTAACATCGGCAATCAAGCACACCAATGGTTTTGAAATAGATAAAGAGGATTATGCCGGAAAAAATGTATTAATGACTAGCCGTGCAATAGAGGGAACTGATTGGACATTACTGCATAAGGTAGAGAAAAAAGAAGCGCTATGGGATAGTGAGCGTAGAAGAGTGGGTGTTATTAGCATGGCAATGCTGGCATCTGGTTTGGTGTTGGTGCTTGTGTGGGGGGTATGGCGTCATGGAACATCATTGCGCTATAAGCGGTTGGCTGCACGATTTAAAAGCCAAGAAAGATTGCTTCGTTTGGTAACGGATAATCAGCCTGATCCAATGTTTATTCTGGATAGTGGTGGTCGTTTCTGTTTTGCAAATGAGCCGGTGTCACGTCAAGTTCGTATGCAGCGCGATGCTATTACGGGTAAGCGAGTGGTAGATGTATTTGGAGCTGCTGCTGCAAGTGATTATCATGAGCTACAGAAAAAAGCTCATGAAGCTGGTAATATGTCATATCTACGCCGAATCGCTGATGACAGTAAGCCCGGTGGCGAAAGGGTGGTGCAAACTCGTTATATTCCGTTGGACAGAGTGCCAAGAATATTAACCGGTGGAGCAACATCTGGTGTGTTGGTGGTGGAGCAAGATATTACCCGTGCAATTATAGAACGGGAAAGGCGCGAGCGGAGCTTGAATCAACTTATTGATACATTAGTAACGTTAATTGATAGGCGTGATAGCTACTCGGCGGATCACTCGCGGCATGTGGCGCAGATAGCTCAAGCTATTGCTTCTGAAATGCACTTGGAGCAAAGTTATATTGATACTGTAGTTATTGCTGCTAAGTTAATGAATCTTGGGAAAATACTTCTTCCAAGGTCCTTGCTTGAGAAGACCGGAAAACTTACCGCTGCAGAACGTAAACAAGTGGAAGCAGCAATTGCTTCTAGTGCGGATTTTCTAGGTGATCTTGAGTTTAATGGTCCGGTGGTGGAGACATTGCAGCAGGCACGGGAGAACTGGGACGGTTCTGGTCCACTTAACCTTAGTGGTGAGGCTAGCTTGATAACGGCGAGGATTGTTAATCTGGCTAATGCCTTTGTGGCAATGGTGAGCAGTCGGGCGTATCGCAAGGGGATGGATACAGATACTGTGTTGAAGCTCTTTATGGATGATATTGGTACACGATATGAGCGTCGTGTGGTGGTCGCCTTAGCAAATTACTTAGAGAACACAAAAAATGCTCCGGATTGGCTGAAAGGCGAATAGGTATTTGGGTGTTTGGGGTACTTCTTTTGCTTTGTTTTACTGCGTAATATCCTCAATATGATCGTAAAGATAGTTTGCGATTGATTGTTTGGGGGTGTATGGGAAGCTGATTTTGCAAAAATAGTCATGCTTTATTAAAGCGGATGATAAAATTTCTACCATATATTCTGTTTTCTGATCAATTGGGACCCCTTTGTTGCTTAGTTCATTGTATTTTTCAGAGAGTTTTTCAAAACGGCAATCTAGTATTTGTCTATCCTGAGTGCCGGAAGCGACTATCCATGCATGCAGTAAATCTCGGGCATATCTTTTGTCAGTATGTTCCATAAACCAATGACTGCTGGATAAGTCTTTGAGGTAATGCATTACCTGTTCATCGTCTACCTGCTCGGTACAATATTTCCGGTAGAGTGTTGGGTTTTTATCGCGTACTATCACCAGAAGCACCAGTAACATAGGGAATATAGGTCTATTATCAAAAGATCGCATGATAACATTTAACTGAGTGAAATAACGTTCAACATCACGCAATTGTAATGAAAATAACCGTGAATAATAGGTGAAATATTCAGTAAATAGTTGTGAACCATCTGTAAAATTATCTTTTGATTTTAATACCTCTTCAAGGTGGAAGCGATGAAGTAATTGAGTGATAAACTCTTTAGTTTTCGGTTCGGGAAGTCTATAGCTCCATTCGATAAATTTCTGTAGATAGGCTGTGCCATCAACCGTGGGGCCATATACCGCGCCAATTGAGGAGGAAAGTTGAGCCTTATCTACACCAAGCACAAAGACAAAGTTTTCAACACTGAAAAAATGCTTTATGGCTTCCAGCACTTCAATCGCATAATTGGGTCGGCAGCGGTCTAGCTCATCAACAAAAATAATAACTGGTCGGTTCTTACTATCTTGCTCGCGTAATTTTTTGCCATATGCTGTAAGCATTGCTTGGAAATGCACAATATATTGTTGGGAGGATTTAAAATTAGCGTAACGCTGAATCGTCGGGTTATCATCAGCATTTGTAATGTCGCTGGCTTTTATTATGCCGGCACTTCCTGTTTCAATAACGTTTAGGGCCATGCTGGTAAGTAACTTTTTTCCGGATTCTATTATGCCATTTTTGTTAAGGCTCTTTGTTGTAGACGAGTTTTTTATATCAGGGAGTTGTGCTTCTAGTGTAGCGAGGAAGGCCATTAGCGGGTCATCCGCATAATCTGTTTCCCATGCATTGAAGAAAACAGTATTAGCATTATCTTCTTTTAGTGACTTCTGCCAGTGTTGAAGAAAGAAAGATTTTCCACCACCAAAGGGAGCCTCAATGCTCACCACAAAAGGCTGTTTTACTGTTGTTAATATAGTAGTTAGTTTTTTAGCAATTTTTTGACGATTTAGTTGATCACCTACCCACGGTTCTAAGTTATCACTGCCGTTATTAAGGTTCTTATATAATGTCATAATATTTAGCTGCCTCTTGGTTGTGCATGTTTTTATGTTCACACCTTTGAATTGGTGCGCGCAATAATTTTTGGGTAGGAAAATAAAGGGGGTAGCAATGAAAAATGCAAATTTTATAGCTAAAGTTAGGCTGTAAAAAGTAAAGTGGTTATCACAAACCGTGGTGATATAGATGATTTTGCTTGTAAATTTTGTGGAAGACAGTAAAAGCACTATACACCAGCACAGCACAACAAAACCGGATGATTAATTCATGTCTGCAATGAAGAAATTACATATAAAAACATATGGCTGCCAAATGAATGTTTATGATTCAGAGCGGATGGAGGATCTTATGGCCCCAATGGGTTATCAGGTCAGCGATGTAGTTGATGATGCCGACCTAGTTATTTTAAATACCTGTCATATTCGTGAAAAAGCAGCAGATAAGGTATATTCGGTTCTTGGGCGTGTGCGTGAAGAAAAAGATAAGATGGCGGATAAAGGTAAGCGGATGGTAATTGCCGTTGCTGGTTGTGTTGCGCAGGCAGAAGGGGAAGAAATCATTCGTCGCGCACCTTATGTTGATATTGTTGTAGGGTCTCAGGCATATCAACGTTTGCCGCAATTGGTTAATAATGCATTAGAACAGAAAAAATCTGGCGTGGATTTAGATTTAGCCACTGTTGAAAAATTTGATAAATTGCCTGAAAATAATACAAAATCAGGGCCAGCAGCATTTTTAACAGTGCAAGAGGGCTGTGATAAATTTTGTACATTTTGTGTGGTTCCTTATACGCGTGGTGCTGAATTTTCGCGTAGCGTGCATGAGGTTGAGCTTGAAGCAAAGCAATTACTGCTGCGGGGTGTGCGAGAAATATCTCTGTTAGGTCAGAATGTTAATGCATATCATGGTTTGGGAAAAGATAAGCAAAGCTGGAGTTTAGCAAAGCTAGTTAGAAGACTTGCTGAATTGGACGGGTTAGAGCGTATTCGTTATATAACGTCACATCCTCGTGATATGGATGATGATTTGATAGCCGCTCATGGTGATGTGCCTCAGCTAATGCCATTTTTGCATTTGCCAATTCAGGCTGGTTCAGACCGAGTGCTGAAAATGATGAACCGAAAGCATAC